>Ga0155296_113_pt1 | contig 91034 bp, 90 predicted proteins | sample RifCSPhighO2_02_FD_106264 | JGI IMG/M metagenome (GOLD analysis project Ga0155296, IMG submission 106264) | Candidatus Nomurabacteria bacterium RIFCSPHIGHO2_02_FULL_42_19
ACACTATAAGAAATATTTTCCGGACTAAATGACGACACATATGCAAATAGTATAAATATCATAAAACACTATAAGAAATATTTTCCGGACTAAATGACGACACATATGCAAATAGTATAAATATCATAAACAAGCTCGTATTAATATTGAACGAGGTTTGTATTTGGATAAGATGTAAAACCAGCAACAATAAAACAAGAGGAGCAGAAAAGTCGCGAGTATCGCGATAATGTTTAAATGAATACCAGCAAGCTGAAATAAATAAAATTATTACACTAAGAATACCCAATATGCCTGTTTCTAACGCAAGGTCTAGCCAAATGTTGTGCGCTTTATCAAACCATTTTTCTCCTTTTATAAATGGAATTTCCGGTCCTAGTGTATCTTGAAAAGCATATTCAATATTATTGATACCATATCCCAACAGTGGCCTATTTGAAAATCCGCTGGCTACTTGCTTCCAGGCTGTTGGGCGATGAATATCGTTCTGGCTCGCAAAAAAATCGGCTCCAAACCCTTTTTGGGCAATCGTAGAGCCCACAAACCCGAGAGAGACGCCTGCCAATACCAGTACAATAAAAGAAAACAGGACGCTCTTAACGACAACGGATCCACGAACTCGATGAATGACATAGAGTATGAGAGTGAGAATGATCCCTATCCCCATAACAGCAGAAGAAGCTCGCGCCGTTCCTAAAACAAGCGATGGGTGACTAAAAAGTTCTTTAATCATTCCAAAATTTTGCCAGATTTGAAAATTAAAAATGTCGGGATTTAGGAGAATAACGAGCATGGCTAGCGCGTATGATATTCGCCACTTTAATGAGTTCTCTTTGGTAAACAAAATAGCGCCCAAGAAAAAAGCAAAGACATAATAAATTCCGGAAAACGTGTTATTGGAGAATAACGACCCGCCTTGTTCCAGAAAGCTAAACGCTTGCAAACCAAAACCGTTAAGCCCCAGGAAAGAAATAACCGCTAAAATAGCCCCTGAAAATAATAATCCTCGAAATACATATGTAAAGTGGCGGGGTTTTAATACCGAAGAAGCTACTAGATACCAACCGGAAATATACAACATGGTGGCAATTCCGGTCATACGACTGATAGCCCCGAAAAGGGACTCTTCAAAATGCCCACTGGCTATGCCTGAAATAAAAAGCGTTAAAATATAACCGAATACGGCTATATTTATCCAGTTTTTTTTAAACACAACAACGCCCGTTCTATATATGTTTATTAACCAAACAATCAAAATTATGGATACGGCTATATACAAGAATATCGCTTTCGGGAAACTTCCCGGAAATGTGAATCCCGGAATATATATCAAAGTAAACAGAAAAGGAGTACTGATTAATAGTACTCGCAATATCTTCAATGAAAGATTATCTTCTGTATTATCCATCTCCATATAAGCATCATATTACATCATTTAAATCAGAAACTCAATACAAAACAAAAAACCACCCCTTTTATTGAGGTGGTTTTTTGTTGGAACGACTTTCGTCGTCCATCTAACTTGATTCTATCAAGCAACTACGAAACCAAGAGTGACCTTAGTCAGCAATTGTTGCGTAATTTGTCTTGTAGTCTCCTAGATTAGCGGTGTACACTACAGCGGCTGTAGCAACATCTGATGTCGCCCAACCAAGTCCTGCTAGTAACGCTCTAAATCCAACATTATCAATTGAAGGATTTTCATCCGCCGAAATAGTAACTTTCAAGTTGAATGTTCCGGTCTTTCCTGACTTCAATTCGTACGCATTGGTCTCTAGCGTAAGATCATCGTCAGTCTCCGTCAACACTGCAGAAACCTGAGCTGAAGGCGGTGTTACCGTTCCAGATGTCTGGATATGGTATCCAACTTCTTGGGTGGTGCTTGGCGCAGTCGTTGTAGCGCTCGTTGATGGGGTACCAGTCAAGGTGTCGCCATCAGGAATGTACAATGTTACATCACCATAGTTGAACACATCAAAGATGAGCTCAAGCTCTACACGGTCATTGTTCACACCGTCAATAGTGAAAGCGGTTGCGACCTGACTGTTTCCGACAAGTCGGATACCATTGTCGTGCATAATATGCACTCCACCAACAGGATCTGTTCCGGCAGCTGTAAGTGTATCTCCCGATCCGTCTTGAGCTACAGTTCCAGAAGTATCTACGGTAAGTTGTACATCATCTCCATTATCAAGATCTCCGTTTACATCTTGCATTTCCACCCAAAAGATCCATTCTTCTTCATCTCCAGCGGAAATCGTATAATCAAGATCATTGTAGGTCACAGCTCCTCCTGCAATAACATCCTCTTTGTCACTGATTCGTACACCAGCAACCTCAATCCAGGTACTAATAACGATAACAGATTCATCTGTTTCTCCGTTTGTTGTAATAGTTGACACCATCTCGTCCACCCAAATGTCAGAACCTGATGCATCCATCAAGATTGATGTAATTGCGTGAGATGTATCCAGTACGTCATCTACGTCAAGAAGGTGAACATCATTGATAGCATCATCTTCAAGTGTCAATGTCAATGATGCGCCAGTTGCTGTTGCAAATGAGTCAAAGTCAAAAGTCTTTGCATATGTTCCACCTGCTGTTGCAGCTGCATCTCCAGATTCGGAGATAACAATACCATCTGCATCTTGGAATCGTAGGTTGATAAGGTCAATGTTCCAATCGTCAGTATCGATATCAGTTGATTCAAGACTTGATTGTGCTGAAACAGAAAATGCTAACTCCATTTTCTTTCCTGCTCTTACTATAACACCATCAAGAGGGATAGTCGCTGAGTAGTAGTTTCCTGATTTTGAAAAACCATCAGTATCCGCAGACCCAACTTTCTCTCCATCGAACCATACAGATACTTCTGATGCATATTTCCAAATTTGTTTTGGATCACCTGCAGTATCTTGAATAAATTCAACTTTTGTTGATAGGAGTTGAACATCTGAACCATTATCCGCTTCAACCTCAACTGCCATAACTTTTATGTCCTCATCACCTTCTCCAACATTCTCGCTTGAATATGATCCTGAAGCAGTTAAGGTAATCGAACCTGTCCCACCGGCCAAAGGACCTGCTGGTGCGGCACCGCCGGTGCAGGACATACCAGTTGTTGAACTGAATGCATAGCCAGGCATACAACCTGCTGGAAGAGAGCCTCCTCCAGAACATGGCAGACCTGTAGTTACACTATACCCGGAAGATGAAGAACATCCTGCTGGGTAAGAACCACCGCTAGCTACGCCACCGAGGGCTGCGCCGGTCAAAGGACCAACGACACCATCAGCGACAAGACCATGAGATGATTGGAAAGCCATGACAGCCGCTTTAGTAATAGGACCGAAACTACCATCGGCACCTACTCCCAAGGCCGCTTGTAATGACACAACCTGAGAACCAGACGAACCTACTCTTAGGGTACCCATCTGGGTGTAAGCCAAGGCGGTAGTCGCAAACATTGCGAAAGCAACAACCACAGCCGCCACAATCATAACCCCAAGAAGGTATTTTGATTTTATACTTAATAAATTACTCATAAATTTTTCTAATTTTCTACGCCATTAATTAGTTTCGACAAAACTAAAAGCGTATTTTTCCTATCACTATTTTCATCCGCTAATAACTAATAATAAGTAATAATGAAGCGGATAATAAACAATGAACAGATATTAACTTACATTGAAAACAACAACTCCCGCCTGAATGAAATTCATTTCGGGCAGGTATTTTATTTTCAATGACCTTTCCTTTGCTTTCACTGACAATTTTTTCGACGAAATTGTAAGCGAAAAGCAAATACAACTTTGTGAAAACGAAACACGCAAACGCATGTAACTCGTAGCCACAGAACTATTATAATATATCACTAAAATACAGCAATATACTATGTGGATAACTCGCCGTTGGGCGCCTAGAACCCACAATACGATATTATCACAATTATAGGGTAAGCGCAAGTATTAAACACAGGCCTGTGTTAGATACTAGCTGATTTTCTGGTTCTCTAAAGTTTGGTCCTTAATAAGGTACCTAGACCAGCGTTTTGATCCTGTCTTATAAAGGACATTTTCTTTCATCATAGAAACAAGCTCTCTCTGTAGGGTTTTTTCACCACAAGAAGCTATCGGTCCTTGGGCCTTGGATTTTATGTCTGTTATAGTAGCACCTACTAAGCCAAGCTGGTTACTGAAGTTATTTTTAAGTATATCCAGTATTTCTTGATGTCTTTCTTTTTTAAGGTCAATGCTGGTTGAATTTATATCGGACAACGCCTGCATTAAAGTACTACCTTTTTGGACACCAATCCTAGTGGACTTAGCATGTCCTATAGAGTTGTTATGGAATGCGCGAGGCGAAACCTTCTTCCCCTTTTTTTCTTCTTTCTTTAAAAATTCTTCCAACCACACAGGATTATCCTGTGGAACAATGAACAAATTTTTAAGCTGAGTAAACTCGTTGACGAGAATATCTTTATTCATTTCTGAAATCATATTCATGGTGAAAGCAATGTTTAAAAAGGACAAAACTGCCTGTATATTTCTAACAAGGTTCGACCTTGTCATGGAAGTAATGTCTGAAAGGATTTCTATTCCTAGTGTCCTTAACTTATTACGAAGCGGTTCTCTCTCATCTATTATGTCCGTTACCATGTAAAGTGCTGTAATAAGCTTATTGGTTTTGTTATAGGACAATATAACGGACATATTTTGTAGGCCTGTTCTGTACGAAGCCAGGGACTTTCGTTCAGGGTCTTTTAGATTTTTTTCATCTCCTTGCATTTGTCCATTATATATAGGACATATAAAAATGCAAGCTCCAGAACAGAAACAATTTTTAAAATGCACACATAATTTTTTGCTAAAAATTTGCTCTGCTCGGCTCGTCAGCCTGTGCAAGGCATTTAAAAAACTTTTCTGTTCTTTCGCTTAACTAGAACCTAGTCCCTAGCACCTAATTCATGTTAAAATACCCACATGGCGAAAAACGGCAACCGGAAGAAAAATGAGAAAGAAAACCTACCAAAACTAAAAACAGAAACAAAGCATGGAATAAAGGCAGTGGTCTTTTTTGTTTTTGCATTATTTTTTTTAATGTCTGCGTTTAACGTAGCAGGCGTAGCCGGTAGATTTACTTATGAAAAACTCCACTACTTACTCGGGATTGGTTATATACTTCTCCCGGCATTATTTGTCTTACTTGGATCTTCGTTTCTAAAATCACAGAATCCTGATATCGGTTGGACTCGCACCATAAGCGGAATAATGTTTCTGCTTGCCAGTTTAGGGATGATAGACGTAACTATGGGGGAATATTCTGGTGGACTATTGGGCAGGATATTATCCGCGCCTTTTGTTTCTCTTCTGGATGTTTACGCAAGTATGATTTTTCTGAGCGCAATTTTAATAATTTCAATCTTATTAATGTTTGATACCCGACCATTAATAGGGCCATTTTTCAAAAAAATCTTGGCATTTTTCGTAAATAAAAAAAAGGGGAAAATTGTGAGCAAGGAAGAACTCGAAAATGAAGAGGAAGTTTCTACTTCCCTCCTTGACGAGGAGGGGGAAGGGGGTGGTAACTCTAAAAAATCACTACTTCGCTCCAATAATGATTGGAGCGCTCCTCCTCAAAAAGGAGGAGAGGAAAACGAAGAAATCCCGATTAAAAAAAGAAGAAGTGGCTTGATTTCCACTTATACCCCTCCCCCGCTTTCTCTCCTCGAGGAAGATAAAGGCAAACCAAATACTGGCGATGTAAAAGCAAATTCAAATATTATCAGACGTACCCTGGCCAACTTCGGCATTGAAGTTGAAATGGACGAAATAACCATCGGCCCGACGGTAACTCGCTATGCCTTAAAACCGGCCGAAGGGATAAAGCTCTCCCGTATTGTCGGACTGCAAAATGACTTAGCGCTGGCACTGGCCGCTCACCCGATTCGTATAGAAGCCCCGATTCCCGGCAAGTCACTGGTGGGCATAGAAATTCCAAACAGATCAAAGTCAATAGTCGGTCTGGCAACTCTCCTTGCGGATGATAAATTCCAAAATTCTCCCAAGCCCCTGACCATCGCGCTCGGACGTGAAATTTCCGGTCGGGCAGTATTCGGCAATTTGGCCAAAATGCCACATGTACTGGTGGCCGGAACGACTGGTTCTGGAAAGTCGGTGGCTATTCACTCTATGATTACTTCCCTTTTATACAGAAACGGCCCGGATGACTTGAAATTTATCATGATAGATCCGAAGCGCGTAGAACTTACTCTCTACAACAATATTCCGCATCTGCTTACCCCTGTTATAACTGAAGCAAAGAAAATAATTCTCGCTCTCAAGTGGGCAGCTAAAGAAATGGACCGCCGGTATGATATATTGGAAGCAGAGTCGGTACGCGATATAGAATCATATCATTACAATGTGTGGGGTAAAAAACCGAAAAGAACGGAGAAAAACGGGGAAGGGGTGGAGGTGGAGATTGATGCCGACCGCTTACCGTATATTATCATTATCATAGACGAGCTGGCGGATATTATGAGTTCATACCCCAGAGAACTTGAGGCAGCCATCGTACGGCTAGCACAAATGTCTCGCGCTGTCGGCATACACTTAATACTTTCCACTCAGCGACCGGAGGTAAATATCATTACCGGTTTAATTAAGGCCAACATCCCGGCGAGAGTTGCCTTGAAGGTCTCTTCCCAAGTTGACTCGCGCACGATATTGGACGCCGGCGGAGCGGAAAAATTATTGGGCGCCGGAGACATGCTCTACTCTTCAGGCGGGGCGCAACCGGAACGACTGCAATCCGCTTTTATTTCCGAATCAGAAGTAAAAAAAGTGGTAAAATATTTGGCGGACGCTTACCAAGACGAGGTCTCGGAAGAAATAGCTCTGACTGCGGGTTCTATTTCCACCGACAAGAGTATATTTGAAAGCGCACTGGAAGATGACGCGGGAGACGACGATGAAATGTATGAAGAAGCGCGCCAATGCGTGATTGAAGCGGGTAAAGCGTCAACGTCATATCTGCAAAGAAAATTAAAATTGGGATATGCTCGCGCGGCGCGGTTGATGGATCGTTTGGAAGAGCGCGGGGTAATCGGGCCTGGAGACGGCGCCAAGCCGAGGGATGTACTGGAGAAGATTACGCGTGACGAAACAGGAAATAATGTGCTATGACACAAGACGTTAAGAAAGTTTTAAGAATATTCGCTTTTTCTGTTTTTTTTATTATTATTTTGGTGTATGCTTTTCTACGCTCTTATGATTTAATATTCGGAGTAAAAATAAAAAATGTAAACATAATAGATGGGGCAAATATCGTGGACAGTGTACTAAGGGTGACGGGTAAGGCAAAAAACGCGACAGAATTGATACTAAATGGTAGAGTGATATCGATAGATCAGAGTGGAAACTTTAGTGAGACAGTGGCCTTGCTTTCTGGATATAATCTGATTAATATAAAAACCATAGATAAATTCGGGCATCAAGATGAGAAAAGTTATCAGTTAATTTTAGAATAAGTATGTTAAAGAAAAAAGAGAAGAAAGAAGACAAAACTGTAGGCATAGCAGTACTGGAAGATACCCTGAAGTCCATTCAGACAAAGTTCGGCGAGGGGTCCATCATGAAGTTTGGGGATGCGCCGAAAGTGGATATTAACGTCATTCCCACCGGCTCCATCGGCCTCGATATGGCGCTCGGCGTAGGTGGGATACCACGAGGCAGAATTATTGAAATCTTCGGACCTGAGTCCTCAGGAAAAACAACCCTTTCGCTCCATATCGTAGGTGAGGCGCAAAGATTGGGAGGCATCTGCGCCTACATTGACGCCGAGCATGCGATGGATCCAGAATATACGAAAAAGCTGGGAGTCAATATTAATGATTTGCTTATTTCCCAGCCGGACAACGGCGAGCAAGCGCTTGAAATAGTGGAGTCCCTGGTACGTACCGGCAAGGTTGATGTAATCGTGGTGGACTCCGTGGCGGCACTTACTCCGAAAGATGAAATTGAGGGTGACATGGGTGCATATCATGTCGGCAAGCAAGCCCGGCTAATGTCCCAAGCCCTTCGCAAACTAACCGCTATCGTAGCCCGATCTAAGACCGTGGTGATTTTTATCAACCAGATTAGAATGCAGATAGGCGTAATGTTCGGCAACCCAGAGACCACTCCAGGAGGCAAGGCCTTGAAATTCTACACTTCGGTGCGCTTGGACATTCGTAAAATTGCCCAAATAAAAAAAGGAGAAGAAGTGGTGGGCAGTCGTACCCGAGTAAAAGTAGTGAAAAATAAAGTTTCAGCGCCTTTCAAGCAGACAGAGTTTGACATTATTTATAATGAAGGTATTTCCAAGGAAGGTGAAATTATGGCCTTGGGAGAAAAATTCAAAGTGATAGAAAAAAGCGGAAATTCGTATTTCTATGTACCGAAGGGAGAAGAAAAAGAGAAAACAAAATTGGGCGTGGGCTATGACTCCACTCGCACATTCTTAAAAGAGAACAAAAAAATAGCTAACGATATTCTAAAAGAAATCAAGAAAAAATTTGCGGAAGAATCCTAGCAAGAATTAATAATTTGAAATTCGTAATTCCTAATTTATAATTAAATTATCATGCTTCCCTACAACGAAATTCGCGAAAAGAAAATAATTATTTATGACGGTGAACCATGCGAAGTGGTAGAGTCCCACGTAGCCCGCACCCAACAGCGTAAACCGCAAAACCAGGTGAAGCTGAAGAGTTTGATTTCAGGTAAAACAATCGCGGCCACTTTCCATGTATCCGAGTCCGCTGAGGAAGCAGATATAGATAAAAAAGATGTAATCTTTCTTTACGCCAATAGAGGAGAATATTGGTTCTGTATGCCGGAAGATAAAAGTAATAGATTCAAATTAGACGAAATTCTTATGGGGAACAGTGCTAAATTTCTTAAACAAAATAGCAATGTTACTGCTTTGGTTTGGACTGATGAGAATGACGAACCCACCGACGCTAAAGCTATGGCGGGCAAGGGAAAAATAATAAAAATTAGTTTACCGATAAAAATAAATTTCAAAGTTAAAGAAGCGCCGCCAGTAGTGCGCGGCGACACTTCCAAGGGTGGAAATAAAGTGATTACCCTTGAAAACGGCACCACCCTAAACGCCCCGATGTTTATCAACGAAGGTGATACTATTAGTGTAAACACCGAAAACGGAGAATACGTAGAGCGAGTTTGAAACTCGTCGCAGGCGTATTTTTTAGAAAGCCTTGCGCAGCGCGACGGCGCGAGCAGAGCAAATTTTCAGTAGAAAATTATGTGTGCTTTATAAAAAGTATGCCAGGGAAGAGTTTCTTTACTTGGCAACAAAGGGCAAAAGCCCTAAAAAGCGAGCATGTTTGATGGCACCTGCGAGCGCGCGCTGATTCTTGGCGGTAACGCCTGTACGCTTGTGGCTCACAATTTTGCCACTAGGATTTAGAAATTTCTTCAGGATTTCAATATCTTTATAGTCAATATATTTTATGTTATTAGCGGAAAAGTAATCTTGCTTCATGTTAGAATGGTATGTCTTCAGGATTAATGTCTTCTTCTGGGTACTCTATTGAGTCCACTTCTTCCGGGTTTGTAGTGGCTTTAGCAACAGTGGCCCCTGCGCCTCCTCCCCCACCTCCTCCGGTACTGCCACTCTTCGGCCCAAACTGCGTGCGGTCCGCCACTATTTCCGTGCGATACTTCTTCTCTCCGCTTGTTTTATCCTCCCAACTTCTCGTTTGCATCCGGCCTTCCACCAAGATTGAACTCCCCTTTTTCATATACTGCGCGACTGTTTCCGCCTGGCGTCCGAAAACCACCACATTGTGATAATCCGCTGACTCCTGGCGTGCGCCGTTTTTATCTTTCCACACCCGATTGGTGGCCACTGAAAACGAGCAAACTTTTGCCCCAGTTGGTAGCGACCGCAGTTCCGGATCGCGAGTAAGATTTCCTATTACAATTGCTTTATTTAAATACATTTTAATTCAATTATTAATTTATAATTATTAATTGCGAATTGATTACACAGCCACCATTGCATCTATCTCTTTATCTATCTCTTCTTTATTAATGGGCACTGCTTCTTCGCCTTCGGTCTTACGAGCGCTTGGCGTTTTTCGATAAGCAGAGTCCCTGCCTACAAATCTCTTGGCGGCGATGGTGTTTTCTTTTACTGTTTTTAATATCAAAAATCTGATTAAATCAGGGTGTAGATCCAGTTTCTTTTTTAACTCTAGAACTTTATCGGCATTCATCTGAAACTTTACCCAGCCAAAATAAGCAGTGTTGAACTTGTTGCGCACATTGGCCAACGTTTTTTGCATGATGTAAGCAAGAGCAACTTTCTTAGGTATTTCGTCCGTTATAAGGGTACCACTAAAAGAAGCAACCAGCTCTTTTAAATTTCCATAGGAAGCAGGAACATTTTCTTCAGAAATTGTAGGCACCAAAAGATAGCCGAGTTCATAAACCCTGGGCTCCGCCTCTTCTTTGTTTTCATTTTCGTCCTTGATTTCTGGCTCTGGCATTGGATTTCATACTATCAAAAACTCTCTTGGCCGTCAAATATTAAAAACTCGCTTAGCATTTTCTATAATGGCTGCCGCCACTTCTGCTTCTGGCAAATTTTTTATTTCGGCAATTTTTTTAACGATTTCTTTTACATAAGAGGGCTCGTTTCTTTTGCCTCGGTGGGGCGCTGGGGTCACATACGGAGCATCTGTTTCGGACATAATCATATTCATGGGAGTGGCCTTTATAACTTCGTCATAGTCGTGCGTGAAGGTTATAACACCCGTAAAAGACAGCGTAAAACCGAAATCAGTAAAGGCCTTGACTTCTTCTAGAGTCCCTGCGAAAAAATGCACATCACCTTTTACCTTTGAATATTTTTTTAAAATATCTAGAGCATCAAAATACGCGTTATTCTTTTTGTCTTCAGGATTATTGCGAATGTGAAGCATCAGCGGTTTATTGAATTCATTGGCAAGCTCTATTTGCTCTACGAATGCTTGCTTTTGTTTAGAAATTGACTCGCTATCTAGCCGATAATAATCAAGTCCACACTCGCCTATGGCTACTACCTTAGGATCTTTTAAAAGTTCTCTGTATTTATTTTTATCAAATATTTCCCCGCGTGAAGTAAATTCTTTGCCGCCTTCCCCTAATTCTTTAATATCATGAAACGAGGCGCCGGTATGTATCGGATGAAGTCCTACGATTGCGTACACACCTTTTTTATATTGATTCGCCATTTCAACCGCTTTAATAGAAGTATGCACTTGCGTGCCGACATTTATAACCCAAGTATCCCGCTCTAGCGCGCGTTTGATTACTTCCTCCCTATCCGCATCAAAAGCGGTAAAGTTGACATGGGAGTGTATGTCTATATATTTTGGGGTCATATTAGTCCTTGCGCAAAAATAACGGCTGGTCGGGTTTTTTGTTTTCTTTTATCAGTTTTTTAAGCAACTCATTAGTGCTAGGCATTATCGGATTTAGCATTCTAGCTATTTTATACAAGCGGATAACAGCGGAAGAAATTAATTCTTTCCCCTTTTTTTCGTCTACTTTTATAACCTTAAACGGTTCCGTTTCTTGAATAAATTTATCAAGTTCACTGATTTCTTTCCAAGTAAAATCCACTGCTTTATTAATTTCAAATTTATCCAAGTAATCTTTCCATTCTTGCGGGATAGAATGCTCTGGAATTTCTGGACACTTGTTTAAATACTTCTCGGATAAAGTTAAAATACGACTTACCAAATTCCCCAACCCATTTGCCAGATTCGCATTGTATGCCTCTTTAAACCTTTCCATAGTAAAAGGACTGTCTTCAAATGAAGAAATCTCACGCAAAAGAAAATAACGCAATGCGTCTGTGCCATATTCTTTTACAACTTCTATAGGATCTATGCCATTCCCTAGGGATTTAGACATTTTTATTCCGCCCTCGCCGGTGATAAAACCGTGATAAACAATTGTGTCTGTAGTTGGCATTCCAACCGACATCAACATTCCCTGCCACATTACGGATTGGAATTTAACCATGTCTTTCCCAGCTATCTGAATTTTTTCTCCATTGACCCAGAACTTTTCAAAAAGACCCTCCCCTCCTGCCAGAGGAGGGGAGAGGGGATGGTGGGAGTCGGGCCAGCCCAAGGTGGAAAGATAATTTACAAAAGCGCCAAACCATACATACATTACTTGGGCATCGTCCCCTGGTATCGGCACCCCCCAGGAAAAGCGTTTCTTGTCGCGGGAAATAGAAAAGTCCTCCATGCCTTCGGATACGAAATCAATTGCTTCACGCCGACGCCACTCTGGAAAAATTGCTTTTTCTTTTGCGAGATAATCTAAAAGCTGCTTTCTGTAATTTGCTAATCTAAAAAAATAATTTTCTTCCTCCACCATCTCGGGCTTTTTATCCGGATGAAGTGAGCATTTTCCTTCCATTAGATCTTTTTCAGTAATAAATTTTTCACATCCTACGCAATAAAGCCCTCTGTATTTTTTTTTATAAATATCACCCTTAGCGTCACAAAGACGCCAAAATTCCTGCGCTGCTTTCACGTGTTCTCCGCTTGTGGTTCTGATAAAATTATCGTAGGAGAGATTTAACACATCTTTCAGGCCCAGAAACTTCTCTGCATAAAAATCCACATAACTTTGCACATCCTTGTCTTCCTTTAAACTTCCCTCCCAGATTTTTTGACCATATTCGTCTGTGCCAGTACTGAAAAATACATCGCGTCCTACTAGCCGCTGATATCGTGCCATCGCATCCGCTTGCACAAGCTCAAGCGCAAAGCCAATATGAGGATCCGCATTCACATATGGAATCGTGGTCGTAATGTAAAAACTATTTTTTTTCATTCGTTATTTATCGTTGGTTTTGGTTAAAATTTTACGTTTCTCAATATCATTCGAGAGCTCCACTACCAGAATAGACAAGGGAATCGCCAATACTACTCCCCAGAAAGAGGCAAGTTCAAAACCAATTAAAGCGGCAAGAATTATGACGATAGGTGAAAGCCCTACCACTTTTTTGATAATTAAAGGAGCAAAAAGGAAGACCTCAAATTGATGCACAATCAGGTAGGCCCCAGTTACCATTAGCGCGCTGCCAAGACCGCCGGAAAGATAAGAAAAGGAAATAGCGGGTATCAAAGCGACGAGAATTCCATAGGGGATGAGTTCCATTATGCCGGCAATAATAGCCAGGAGCAGGGCATACTGTACCCCTAACAGAGAGAGCGTCAGATAAATCAGAACACCGACGACCAAGCCAAGCAGAAGCTGACCCTTAACCCATAAAGCAATTTTGCGACTGGAGCGATTCCATAAATCCACCACATAATCCTCGTGTTTTATGGGTAAAATAACTCTTAAAAAATTTTCTATCCCTCTTTCTTGAATTGAAAGATAAAAAGAAATAAGAATAATCATGCCTACGTTGAAAATACTGCCGAAGGCCACGGAAAGTGTTTGGAAAAATCCACCGGAGAGATTTTCGATGAAGGCCTTGGACACCGCAGTCAGCGATGAAAACGATAAATTGTGTGATAAATTTGCGACAATATCTTTGGCTCCAGAGAAGGCCTCGTTTTGAAAATAATTTAAAAAGTACACACCGGGAACGTAGGAAGAAAGGGCCGAGGAAAAATTATAAACTTCGGTGATTAAAAGTGGGGCGAAAAGATAAAATATTCCAGCCAGGGCAAGGATGGATACAGCGTATAAAAGAACTATGCCGAAAATTCTGCCGATTTTTATTTTGCGGAAGTGAGGAACCGCTGATTCCACGAAAGAGGCAATGATAATAGAGGTTAGAATAATAAGGATTAGGTCTCGTAAGAACCAAAGCAAAAAGATGCCAAGAAGAACCAGGGCAGCTCGAACCATTGTCCCGGTAGTTATGGAAAAATGGGCTACATCATTTCTTTCTTGCATAGGAACATAATACCACAAATATTACAGATGAAAAGCAAACAAACTAAAACTTTAGTTTTCTCAAAAACTTGGATTTTTTCTTAAAAGGTCCAATGAGCGCCAGATTAAGTTTGTTATTCTTGAAAATGTGCTGGGCTAGAGTTTTTATTTGGCTAGCGGTAACACGGCGTATTTTATCTATTTTGTCTTCTGCATTTTTTGTTTCGCGTTTTAATAGTTCCTGCCCTCCATAAAAATTGGCGATGTCATCAGTGGACTCAAGCGAGAGCTTCAGGTTGCCTATCAGGCATTCTTTTACCTTATTTAATTCTTCCTCTTCTACTTTGTAAATTTTTAGCTTCCGACATTCCTCTAGTACTGCCTTTATCACTTCGGCTATCCTTTTATTATCCACTCCGGCAGAAATTTGAAAAAATCCGTGGTCAGTATAAGCGTCGTTATACGCGCGAACATAATATCCTACTCCCATCTCCTCGCGTAATTTTTGAAAAAGTCGGGAGCTCATTCCGCCACCCAAAATTCCGCCTAATACTGAAAGTATTGCGCTTTTTTTGCTAAACAAATCATGGGTGCGTACGCCCAACACGAAATGTGTTTGGTCTGTTTTCTTGAATTTAACTAGGGCGCATGGCTTTTTCTGTATTTCTTTCACTTTAACTTTTTTTGCTTTTTTCCCACGGGAAACATTATCAAAAATCTTTTTTATTTCTTTCAGCACTTCCTTTTCATTCACCTGCCCGACCACTACGATCACCGTGGCCTCCGGTAGATAGTGCTCTTCTTTATAGCGCACAAAATCATCCCGTTTCATTCTGAAAATATTTTTTTTAGAACCGGCAATATTCCAGCCCGCTGGCTGATCGCCATAAAGTAGTTTCATGACCAGGTCCTGCACATGTCGGTTCGGCATATCTTCATACATATTTATCTCTTCAATGATTACTCCTTTCTCCTTTTCTATTTCTTGTTCTGGGAAAGTGGAATTAAGATAGACATCTGAAACAACATCCAGAATTTGCTTAAAATGCTTCGCATCGGACTTGGCATAGTAACCTGTATATTCTTGGGCGGTAAAAGCATTATATTCACTCCCTAGGGCGTCTAATTCTTTGGAAATGTCTATCGCTTTGGGCCTGCGGAGTGTTCCCTTAAAACACATATGTTCTAAAAAGTGGGAGATGCCGTTTAATTTTTTCGTTTCGTACTTGCTGCCCGCTTCCACCAAAACCAAGACCGTCACCGTCGGATTATCCTGCATCGGAATAGTTACCACCCGCAGTCCGTTTTTAAGAGTTGTTTTTGAGAATCCCATCGTTAAAATATATCACGCCATATAAATCTTCACAATAATTGCCTATTTTTACGCTATAGCGTAATTATAAGCAATAATCTAACAAGGTAGGTTAAAAACTTCTCGAATGCGCCTATCATTTTCAATACTGTCAGCAATAACATAGAGGAGATCCTTGCCAATTTTAAAGTCTGCCTTGAGAAGCATTACCAGATCTTCGCAGTCGTAGGGGAAAATCCACACACTATCTTGTAAATAATGAAACCCGATTTGCTTAAGTGTGCTACGTATTTTTTCACGCGTATTTTTTCTTTTCTCTTTTACGTCAAATATAAGCATTCTCCACTTCCCATCCCAGCGCCTTGGCCTCTCGAATTGATAATCCTTTAATTCAAATTGGCGAAGCTTCGCCTCTCCTTTTGGGGTCAAACGAGCGAAGGTTCCATTTTCCGTTTGCTCAAAAATTATCAATCCTTCATTTTTTAGCCTATTCCAGGATCGATTAACAGAATATTTACCGAATTTATTCTTCATAAATTGCGGCTCGATTTGAGCTAGAACTTTCGTCATCTTTGGGGCTACTAAAGCAACACTCAACCCACCCAAGGCAAATACTGTGCTTAAAATTGCCTTTTGAATATTTGCCTTTTTTGAGCGTTTTCTTGAAGCTTTTTCTAACTGCCCCATGTAATCATAATACACTATTGCCTATTTTTACGCTATAGCATAATTATAGACAACAAGTTTTATAACTTGCCTTTATATAATTTCAAGAAATTCGGTAACCCAAAAATTCATAATCTAAAATATCGGTAGAATATTCTTCTTTTATTTCTTTCTTAAGAGTGTTCTCAATAGTATCCCCAAACTCGACTCCCCCGCCGCCGGGATCCCAGGTCCCTTTTTCGTCTCTGGAATTTTGTCCTCTTTTACTTAAAAGAACATTTTTTTTCCCGTCATGGCAAAAGTAAACTACTGCAATTCCGGTATAATCTTCACCTCTTTTCATATTAGATTTTTTCTTCAATATATTTTACTAGGTCAGAAACCTTTATTCGCTCTTGTAGGGCAGTATCGCGGTCGCGGATGGTGACAGTATCGTCTTTCAGCGTGTCAAAATCAATGACGATGCAGTAAGGGGTGCCGATTTCGTCCTGCCGACGATAACGCTTGCCGATATTGCCGTTATCGTCCCAGGCCACGCGACCGAATTCGGCCTTGAGGGGCGCATAGACCTTGGTATTGGCATATTCTACTAACTCGGGTTTATTCTTTAGAAGTGGCGAGACGGCGCAAATAACTGGCGCCATGTTGGGTTTAAACTTGAGATACACTCTGGGGCCGTCCTTTTCGCCTGCCCCGTTGGAAACTTGCTTTCCTTCGGGGTCTTCTTTATAAGCAGAAAGAAGAAGCGCGAGAACTGCGCGATCCACCCCGAAAGTTGGCTCAATTACATGTGGTACTATTTTTTCATTTTTCTCTTCATCAATGTAATCAAGCTTATGATTACTTAAATCAAAATTCGTTCGGTAAGCCAGGCCGAAAAGTTCTTTACGTCCGAAAGGATAATCGAATTCAAAGTCAGTCGTTCTTTTGGAATAATGTGCTCTCTCCCCATTCGGAACCTCAAGTTCGTGCACTTTTGTCATATCAATGCCTATTTCTTTCATCCATTCAAGCATTTCATCCTTCCAGTATTCAAAATATTTTTCCCATTCGGATGCTCTTACAAAATATTCTATTTCCATCTGTTCAAACTCACGCTGACGAAAAAGAAAATCGCGAGGAGCGATTTCATTTCGGAAGGCCTTACCTATTTGGGCAATACCGAAAGGTAGCTTGGGATGATGGGCGTCAATTAGGTTCTTGAAATTTACAAAAATCCCCTGTGCGGTTTCCGGGCGTAAATAGGAGGTAATAGCTTCTTCGCCTGCCCCCACTTGGGTTTGAAACATTTCGTTAAATTTTTTACCCTCGGGGGTTGTGCTTAAAAACCCGGCTACGTGACCCGAAGCAACCCAAACTTTTGGATTAAAAATGATGGAAGAATTCAGGCCATACATATCACGCCTGGAATCAACAAACTTTTTCCACCAAGAATTTTTTATATTGTTTTGCAACGCAAGACCGTAATGTCCATAATCGTAAAAACCGGCCAGTCCTCCATAAATTTCCGAACTCTGGAAAACAAAACCGCGCCTTTTGCAAAGCGAAACAATTTTCTCCATTAGATTGTCATCAGTTTTTGACATATTTTTATTCAACTACCCGGTCTCCGTTCGACGGGAAAGCGGAATCATTTACCAGCCGAGTATTAAGCGATGCTTTATTAACTCTGATATCCAGATTAGCAAAATCGTCGTGCCCAGTCAAAGTTGCGTCGTTTATAATAACAGGAATGGTATTAACTTGAGACAACGAAGGGATAAAGGTGACAACAAAAGAGACCTCCTTGCCGGTAGTTGTGATCCCTGTTCCCCTCGGAATATTGCCTATATTCCAGATTATTTCTTTGGTTGAAGAATTATAAATTAAATCCTCCGACGAAGGAGAAAATTTTCCTGCAAAATTTATCCACGGGGGAAGGGTAGAGCGTACGGACGCTTTAGAAATATTGTTGGCGGTATTAGAAAGAGACCACGCCACAGTATAAGTCGTTTCTTCTTCGGCCTTGGGGGGAATAGCTCCGGTATTCTTAAAAGGTCCGGAAAAATAAAGCGCTTTCGCGGCCAGTCCCGTATCAGAAATAATTTTAATTACCGAGGATTCTTTGTTGCCCAGGTCTTTGGATTCATACCCGGCGAGCGTTTGCTGCCCTGAAATATCTACGTCAATATTTATAGAAGGGTTAGCCAGCATGCCACTTGAGGCAGAAAATAGGGAGAGGGAGGAAATAGAAAAACTCACTGATCCAGAATCCCCCGGGTCTATTTCCTTAAATCTACTAATGGAATTTTTGTCCCAAATAATTACATCTTCGGATGAATTATAAAAGCCCTGCTTGGCAAAGATGGTTTTGCGATTGACCGCATTCCCAGAAATTTTCGCGCGAATTTCCAGATCACTTATCTTGGTATCCAAGTTGTTGGTAAAACGAACTTCGGCATTAATGGGGGTACCAGAATAGCTAGAATATTCTCTTTGACTTGCACCATCGATAAAAAACTTCGCCTCAATAAGAGGTTTTTTAATAACGACTGTCTGCTTTAAGGAGTTGAAAACGGTGCCAATAGTGGACTTGTCGGCAGCGGATTGTGACCCGCTCCAAACGTGAAAGGTTTTTTCTTCACCGTCAAAAACATCCAATATCTTGCCTTCGACGTAAATATTTTTGTCTGCCCCAGGAGCCAGATCCCCTAAGTCCCAAATATTATTGCCAAATGAGGGGGCCGGCGTTGCCTTGGTAAATTGAAAACCGACAGGATAATCAAGCCGCAGAAGCATCTTGGCCGCCGGCCGCGTAGCGTTCAGTGTGGCTTTTACTTTCAGGGTCATATTTTGATTTGGGCTTACGGAAGTCGGAAGATCCAGTGAAAGATTTATCGGGGTAGAGTTTATAGTTACTTCATATGATTTTTCCTTTACGAAAATAGCGTTGGATCCTTCTACCCGATACTCAATAGAAATTTTAATGGGGCGAATACTGCCTTGTTCGCCAAAAAGAACTACTCTTACATTTTCATTTCTAATTACTCCCGGCGGAATAGTGCCTAGGGACTCGCGGATGCGTTCTGTTTCCGACCCCAGATTGACTTCTGAATTTTTGGGGTATTCCACAACCAGGTCGACAAGTTCCAGCGCCGAGGTATTTCTATTGGTTATACCAATCTGTAACGGTAGTTCTTCTCCGCCAGCAGTAAAAGCATTTCCCAGAATAGAGATATCTATGTTGTTGTTGGAAACGGTATTGCTTTCAACAAAAAACATGTAGGAGGCATATCCGACAGCCAAAATAAAAAAACCTACAGAAAAAATGAAAAACTTCTTAAAGAGAGACGTTTTTATAAAAAATTTTTCCCCTAAATCTTGCGCCACCCGTCCGCTAGTCCTCCAAACGTCCGGAACGTCCTTCGTTTCTAAGGGAGTAAAATTATCTCGATGCTCTACCTTTGTTTTATAACTTTTACTGAAAAGTTTGCTTTTTAGTTCTTCTATTCTGTTTAATTTATCTCCATCGCCTGATACCATCCCTTTATTATACCATCCCGAACGAGATTGAGAAAATCTCTGACGGGACAGGCATTTTATAAATGTGTTTCTTTCAGAACTCGATTTATTAAAGAGACCGCTTGGGCTTTGTTCCTGGCCTCGTATCCTCCCTCAACATAACCAAGTTTCTCTAAAATACCTAGGACAAGGGTTATTTCATAATCTTCAAATTCTTCCTGGGAGTGCGCATTCTCAACACTCGACAACCCCATAATTATTTCCTTAAACAATGGCTCATTCGCCTCCGTCCCGGGCAGTAAGCGTTTAAGTAGACGAGAGACATTGCTAAAAATTTTTAAACTTTCCCGTTTTTTGGTAATATTTTCCAGATAGCTTGTTTTTTCCGCAGTGGTAATACGCCAGAAGTCCTTACCTTGCACTAGGTCAATTTTTAAGTAAGCGAAATCCTGCAGCACAAAACGAAGTTTCGAGGACATTTTGCGCACGCCCGAGGCCGAAGCATAGATCATCCCGAGATCGCGAGTGAAAACGTAATAATACCTCCCCGCCTCTCCAAAATTTTTACTCCCCAATATTATCCCCTCGGTGTGGTAAATGTGATGCATGATTAGGGTAGCTTAACTAAATGCCAAGACCAATTTTCTAGAAAAAGGGTCTTTCGCTCTGCTCGCCCATGACTCTGTATATTTATTATAATAACTTAAATTTCTTTTGACTTCCTTCCTCATATATTTATTTTATCATATTCCTTCTCAGTTTATCTAACATAACACTACATCGCGACCGCGATAGATTGTTATGTTGCTTTTCTAACCCTAAACACACGGATGTTTTCATAAATACCAAGAACTCTCAACCTCTCACCAAATTCTTTTGGTAGAGGACCATGACCAAGCCATAAGCTTTTATGAATCATCTCAAAATCCCAATATTTTATCTGATTGCGGAGCCAGTCCCTAGTTTTTTTCTTGGTTTCAGGTATATCAAAAGATAGCAACACTCTTTCGGTCTTGCCTGGATAAATATTTTTCATCACCGAGTTATTCTTTACGGCAAGTTTAGCTAAATCCTCTCGACAAATATGAATGGTCTCGCCGTCTGTCTCAACAACCCCCTGCTTTCCTAACCGATAAATGCGTTGCCGAAAAGCTTCCGGAGTTAGGTTTTTTTGCCTTGCTCGCATTCTTTTCCACAACATCTTCCTGTATATTTTTGTTGAACGAGAAGACAGTAAAAATGCTATTAAGTGATCTACTATCGTCGGTTGCATGGGTATATTATAACATATTTTCGCGACCGCGAAGGAACGTTATGTGTGAATTACAAATTTTCTTCTTTGCCAATTTCCAAAACTTTAAATTCAATACTGTGTTTTATTAGAACAACGCTGGGAGTTCTATGCACAATACCTGGTATTTTTATATTCCAATCGTGAACTGGAAAACATACACGAGGGGCAAGTGAAATGGCATAATCTATGGAATCTTTAATTTTTAGCCACGGCGCCAAGACCGGAAGCGCAAGTATTTCTACTTTTTTCCCAGGGTTAGTAAATGAATCACCAGGATAGAATAAATTTTTTCCAATAAAATAACCAGTATTTTGAACTTGACCAAACTCTTCATAAATTTCTGCGTGCTTGTCTCCATGGGCCTCTAGAGAAACCCCCATGAATTCTTCCGACTGCCCATCCTCAAGCTTTTTATATTTAATCCCAGCTTCGTCCAGTATCTTGCCTACCCCGCTGTTAGTAATGACTACGGCGTTTTGGTTACTTACTAAAATGTTTTTCAACGAATCAGTATGTAAGTGGTCTCGGTGTTCGTGAGAAATAATTATAATATCAATATTTTTCTCCATTTCCTGTTCTGAAATAGTATAAGATCCCGGATCAGTCATTACCCTTTTACCGTTTATCTCTATCACCAGGCAACAATGTCCTAGTTTTTTGATCTTCATTTCTACATTTTATCACAGAATTTCTTCCAGGGCCTTTAGTAAGTCCTCAGGGGTGCTGACAACCTTTGCAGGGTTAGCTTTTTGTAAATTTTCTTCTTCATGAAATCCCCAGGTAACGGCGATGGACTTGATCCCGCATTCCCGTGCTTCGGCAATATCGCCTGTTGTGTCTGTAATAAAAACAGCATTTTCTGATGTAATTTTATATTTTTCCAAAAGCATTTTGTTTTTCACAACTTTGCTGGTGTGAATATCTCCTCCTAATATATCGGAAAAACATTCGAGGACATTCGCTTGTTTTAAAATTTTTGTTATGAGTGCTGACGGCGTCGCCGAAACAATGGCAAGTTTGTAATCTTTGTTTAGTTCAAAAATGATGTCTTGTAATGGTTGTGGTACCTTAAACTCCCGTGACTGTTCTTCGTATCGTTCGAAAAATTTAGGATGTTGTTTTACTTTAGGATTATTTTTTAATGAATTATAAATATTCCCATTAAAAAGAGAGCGGAACATGTGAAGAGACAAGTTTTCATTGGTCTCTTTGCTAATTTCATAACTCACTATGAATGTATCCACCAAGACCCCATCAAAATCAAAAAGAATCAATTTCATACTTTATCAATCTTTACTTTGAAAACCAACTCCCCTATTTTCACCTCTTCGCTATTAGTGTCTTTAAATTCTATTTTGGATGCCAGTGCAATTTTTTTAATATCTTGCTCAAATTTTTGGATTAAACTCTTTCCCGCGTCGTCGGTTTCAACAGAAAGGGTGATCATGTCGCTCGGCGTCAGCCCCATTTTCTTCCGCATATCTTGAACAGCGCGCAAAAGCTCGCGATAACTTCCCTCTTGCTTTAATTCATGAGTTAACTCAGTAATTAATTTAAATTCCTTTCCGGCTGAAACTTCTTTGACGTTCAATTCATCTTTTATTAGCTCAATATACTCTGTGGTTAAACTTAAATTCGCCAACTCTAACTTAGCAAGCGGCTGACGAACTTGGATTTTCGCTTTCTGCCTGGCTTCTAACCCTAAAGAAACTATTTTTCTAACCTCTGCCATGTTTTCTAAAACTTTTGGCCGAAGGTCCCGAGCAGAAACGAGGGGCCACTCGGCCAAATGCACACTGCCTACATCCTTATCTGTTTTTAGTCGGCGCCAAATATCTTCTGCCGCAAACGGAGTAAACGGGGCCATAATTTTCGCTAGAGTTTTCAAAATAAAATACAAAGTTGCTTTCGCGTCCCCGTCTCCCTCTTTAATCCGCTCGCGGGAGCGGCGAAGGTACCAAGTAGAAAGGTCCCCTATAAAATCCTTTATCGCGCGGGTCGGTTCAAGCAATTTATAATTGTCTAAGCTGTCAGTAGTGAGTTTTACCAGCTCATTTAGTCGAGCTATGATCCATTGATCAAGGACATTGGTAGGCTTTAGGCGGTAGGCACTAGGCTCTAGCGAAACATTCCGATATAGTTCATAGAAAGCCAACACATTGTAGAGCAGGCCGAAAACCTGCTGATGAAGAAGAGCCACCGTTTTTTCATCAAAATTTTTGGACTCACCCGGCTGATTGACCGAATACATCCATAAGCGCAGTGTATCCACACCGTATTTATCTATCATTTCCCACGGGTTCACAATATTTCCCAGGGATTTGGACATTTTTTTACCATTGGCATCGAGTAAATGCCCGAGGCAAATCACATTTTTATACGCTTTTCCCCGGCCCATCAGCACCCCCACTGCGTGCAGGGTATAAAACCATCCACGGGTCTGGTCAATAGCTTCCGAAATAAAATCCGCCGGGTAGCCCTTGCCGTCTACCCATTTTTTGTTTTCAAAGGGATAATGATCTTGAGCGAAAGGCATGCAGCCGGAATCCAGCCACACATCCATTACCTCTTTAGTTCTTACCGCACTGCCGCCACAGTCGCACACCAGATGAACCCCATCAATATACGGACGATGCAAGTCAAGTTCATAATTTTCATTGTGCGGCAATGGGATAAAATCTAATTTTTTCATTTCTCCCGTATGAAGCATTTCTTTTTCTTTAAAATTATTATCTGAAGATCCAGCGGATATTTTTTGTAAAACCCATAAAGGGTTGCCGTGAGAAACTATAAGAATATTTTTCCCTTGATATTTATTATCAATCTCATATATAAATTCCGCCATTCTTCTCCTAACAATATCCTCACTGCCTTCGTTTGATTCATGAAGCCGATCATCAACTAAAACAGCGTCGGGAGCAAGGCCTAGTTCATTTTTTACTACCTCTGCGGTCTCTTTGGTTCTTAAAAATGGCGAGGAAAATATCGGGTTTATATCTTTTAATTTCTTAGATGTAGATATTGCTTCCTTTTTACCTTTTTCAGTCAAGTGATTGTCCGGATCACCCTTTGGGTCCAACAAGTGTTTGGCGTTATTAATTGCTTCTCCATGCCGCATAATAAAATATTTATTGCCGGATTTTTTAGTTTTACTTTGGAGATCTTCCAAGCCCCCGACGACATGCCTCTTCTCACATTTTTCGCAAGTCCAGACGGGCAGAGGCGTGCCCCAGTATCGCTCGCGGGATATTGCCCAGTCCTTGATCTCCCGTAGCCATTCGCCGAAACGTCCCTCGCGGGTATGCGCCGGCTCCCAGTTTATATTTTTATTTTCATTAATTAGTTGTTTCTTAATTTTTGGATCCGACATTTTGATATACCAAGAGTCCCGCGCATAGTATATGAGCGCTGTCTTACAGCGCCAGCAGTGCGGATATGAGTGTTGATAGTTTTCTTTATCGAAAAATAAATTTTTATCTGTTAAATATTTAATAATGTCCACATCCAAAGTTGGCTTTCCACTGTCGTCTTTTTCTCTCACAAATCTTCCTCCCAAGAACCCTGTGCCTTCTATAAACTTACCTTCGGGGTCTACCAGATGGTGTTTCGGTAGTCCTACTTTCGTACCAAGCTCAAAATCGTCTTGCCCATACATCACCGCGGTGTGCACGATACCCGTACCGTCTTCAGTATTTACAAAGTCCGCCGCGTAAACCCGAAAGGCCTTATCTGTTGACTCCCCTTTTTTCTCTAGTTGTTCTTTTAAGTATGGGAAAAGTGGTTCGTACTCTAGCCCAACCAAATCTTTGCCTTTCATTTCGGTTATAACTTCAGGATTTTCACCAAAAACAGGAAGTCGCGCCTTTGCTAGAATATATATTTCGTCCCCGCTTTTGACTTTCACATAATCAACCTTCTCCCCCACCGCAAGCGCGACATTCCCTGGCAAAGTCCAAGAGGTGGTCGTCCAGGCCAAGAAATACATATTGGCCGAGTCTGTATGCTTTTGTGAAGGAGTGGCTGAGCGTAGTGAGGAACCGAGCGACTGAGGAAAAGCATCAGGCGAGGCCAGCTTGAACTTTACATAAACCGAAAGATCTTTCACTTCTTCATACCCCTGTGCGAGCTCGTGTGAAGAAAGCGCGGTGCCGCATCTCGGGCACCAAGGTACCACCTTGTAATCCTTGTAAAGAAGTTTCTGATCATCTACTTTTTTTACAACATTCCAAACCGATTCAATATAATCATTGTGATATGTGGCATACGCATTTTCTTGATCTACCCAATATCCGACACGTTCGGTAAATTTATTCCAGGCCTCAAGATATTCCCAGACGCTCTCCCTGCATTCCTGATTAAATTTAGCTACACCGTATTCCTCAATCGCTTTTTTTGAATTAAGACCTAATTTCTTTTCTACCTGGATTTCTACTGGAAGTCCATGCGTGTCCCAACCGCCCTTGCGGCGTACATGGTACCCCTGCATCGTTTTGTAGCGAGGAATCGCATCTTTGAAGACACGCGCTTCCAAGTGGTGAAGCGCTGGTTTAGCATTGGCCGTCGGCGGACCTTCGTAAAAGATAAATTCTTTTTTACCTTCGGATTCTTTTAATGTCTTTTCAAAAATTTTATTCTCGCGCCAAAATTCCAAGATGCGCTCTTCCCGAAGAGCCGCATCTGATTTTTTATTCTTTTCGGTTTCAGCCATTATTGGCTGATTTTAGCACAAAATTTATGGTTTTACACCTTGCTAGATAAAATTAAAAACACACCGTACTTACAGAGTAAGACGGTGCATTGATTCGTGAGCCCCCGCGCCGCTAGATATTGCACGGGGACTCCTGCGACCTGCCAACTACGAGGCCACGGTTTCTTTCCGTGCCGGCAGGTATTGACCGATCACGAAGTCAACGCGGCTCATCAGCCGTGCCCTGTTCTCCTCGTAGGCCTTGAGGGAAGCCGCGATTTCCTCTCCGACCATCTGGGTCTCAAGTTCAGCCCAGATTCGGCCATACTCCTCGAGCGCGCCGACGAAACTCGCCACCACCAGCTCAATGCCGTCCTCTTTCAGTTCCGACAAACCCCATATTAAGAAGTATCGGCTGTTTGGGGAAAGACGACTGGAGATGAGCTTCTCGACAAGGTGTTCGTGGATAGCTCTGCGGGCATGACTTTTATACAAAGAGCCGCCACCCCGGTACGCAAGCTCGATGATGTGGGCGTCTTCGTAATAGTGACGCACATTGATGTACGCCCCTGAAGAGGTAGGCACGGTCTGGCCTGTGTACCTGCCATCCTTGATGACCCACGTAAACGGGAGACCGCGGTCTTCAAAACATCTTTGTCAAAACTACATTTTAGTTGGCGCTTCGATGCCGAGGAGGTGCAGGCCTTTTTTCATTACGAAAGTAAAAGCGTAAGTGAGCGCCACTTTATAGGAAGAGGTCTTATCTTTTTTATCCACGATAACCGTATTGCCATAAAAGCTGTTGAAGGCGCGAGCGACTTCTATTAAATAGTTTGCAATGTAATGCGGCTCGTATTCGGAAGCAGAGCGAGACACAACTTCCGGAAATTTATATAATAATTTTTCTACCTCCGTTATTTCAGCAGGCAGAACTTCAAAATCCGGCAAAATATTTTCACTTTTCGCTTTCTCTAGCACTGAATTTGCTCGAGCATAAGAATATTGTAAGTACGGTCCGGAATCACCTTCAAAAGAAATTGATTTATCAAAATCATAAATGATGTTTCCGCCAGTGGATTGCTTGAGTATTGAATATTTGATAGCGGCTACGGCAACGCTAGAAATAATTTTCTCTTCCGCATCTTGGTCGAAGCTTCTGTCCTTCATTTTTTCTGCTACAAGCATTTTTGTGTCTTGAATAAGGGTCTCTCCCGTTATCACATTCCCTTTGCGCGAGCTCATCTTTTCTCCCGCGAAGCGCATCATCCCGTGCGTAATGTGGAGCATTTTATTTTGAAATTCGGGATGAATGATGGAAAGCGCGCTCTCCACCACCCGCATATAGTCCGCTTGCTCCTGCGCGGTGATAACTATAGAGAGATCCATGCCCGGCGCTGTTTTAAATTTCTCCATCGTGAGCCCAAGTTCCTTGGCCTCATAGGTAGGGAGCCCTTGCGAGGTTATGAAAACGCGGGTGTGAAGCTTTGGATCGCGCTTTTCGGCTTTGAATACGATAGCGCCATTCGACTTTTCGAAAACTTTTCCTACATTTTCCTTCACAATGCTTCTCCCCGATGGCGCCACTACGCTCTCTAGAAAATAAAAATCAAACTGAGTGCCCAGCATGTCATATATATCTTCGAAGGTCTTCATAGTTACTTCGAAACCCCAGTCATATATCTCATTTATTTTTTTATCGCTTCGCTCGTAAATTTTCTTATTTATTTCATCTATTTTTGTTTTTGCATTCTTTTCATACGCTTCCGCGCCTAGAGCGTAGGCCACTCCGATATTGGCGGACTGCTCCGCGGTAGAACCGGACTTGCCTTGTAATTTTTCATCTTGTAAAAGGCCCCAGATCGCTTTAGCCACATGTAGCCCGACGTCACCCTGGTAGTTGGCCCTAGAAACAGTGGCATCGGAGTGCTCAAGAATGCGCGCGATAGATTCTCCGATGGCATTCGTCATCAAATGCCCGATGTGGAAGGGCTTGAAAGGGTTCGGATCCGTGTATTCAACCATTACGCGCTTACCTGCAAACATATTATTTCCGCCCAAGGCGGATCCGCCTCCGGTGGATAAAATTTTCTCGATACTTTCGCTAAAAAATTTATGTGGCAAATAGAAATTTATGAAACCATTTCCAGCAGCTTCTACTTTTGAAATTTCTTCCGGTAAATTCTTATTTATTTCATCTCTGATTTGTACAGCTAGATTTTTCGGGTTCGTTTTTAATTTTTTAGCCAAAACCATCGCCACGTTAGTGGAATAGTCGCCATTCTTCAAGTCCTCCGGATGCTCCAGGATAAAATCGGACTTCTTTATTTTAAGTCGATCCAGTGCTTCGTTAATTAAATTTTTTATTTTTTCTTGAATCATCTATTTATGCCCAGTGCTTCCCTCACGCCCGACTCCGCGTACCGTCTCCGAGAGTTCCTGTATCTCTACAATATCACAATGTTCAAACTTTTGAACCAACATTTGGGCTACTTTATGCCCCTTCTCAAGCAGAATATCTTTACCGGAAGTGTTCAAAAAATTCATAATGATTTCGCCCCTATAGCTGGAATCTACAACGCCACCCATAACTTTTAAACCAAGATTAAAGGAAATGCTTGATTTATCCCAGATCAGGCCCACGTGACCTTCCGGAATTTCTACGGCAATCCCTGTATGCACCTCATTTTGTTTGCCGGCCGGGAAAATAACATCTTCTACCGTATAAAAATCCATTCCTGCGTCCCCGGGATGCCCATGCGTCGGCACCTTTGCATTCTTATGTAATTTTTTAACTTTGATTTTCATTATTACTCTTTTATGCGCTCGTGAATTCCCTTTAAAAAATCATCGGGTTTTTCTTTCAATTCTTTTTTTAATTCTTCTTCTGAAAACCATTTAACTTCGGCTACTTCTTCTTTTCTAACTTTAAATTCAGATATTTTTTTTATCTAAAACAATACTAAACTGCTGTACGAAATAATTATAATTTGTTCTTTTTCTTAATCTAGCCCCTGAAACTAGTTGTATGTTTGTAAGTCCCAGTTCTTCCTCCGCCTCTTTTATTATGTTCGATTCGTAAGTTTCACCCTCTTCTACAGTTCCCGCTACTGCTGGCCCCCATTTCCCCGGATCATGACTTTTACTAAAAGCCCGCCGTGCAAGTAAAATTTCACCTTTACTATTTCTAATCCATAAAGATGAAACACGATAAATGGCATTGGCGTCTTGGTCGTTTCTCTCTCTATATTCTATAACATCGTCGTTCTTATCCACTATCGGAATTTTCATATTATTATCTAATTATATATCTTTCCCCCACAAAAACCAACCTAGCATTTGCTTACGACCGTTAGTAAATGCTAAAATGGTTCAATGAGTCAAAATATTAAACGGCTAGGGACTACGCAACGAAAGATTCTTCTGCTTCTTCTGGCAGGGCTCGCGTTGGGTTTAACCAGATCGCCGAAAAAGCATTGGTGGATTTTAAAACAGATACCGAAAGAATGGAAAAAGATAAACCGACAAGCCCTGGAGAGGGCGATTAATTCTCTTTATGTTTCTCATCTAGTGCAGAAGGAACAACACAGAGATGGCACAACCACTTTTGTCTTGAGTGAAAATGGTAAACGAAGGGCCTTGCGATTTAATATCGATAAGATGGAAATCAAAAGGCCGGGTAAGTGGGATAATAAATGGCGAGTGGTGATGTTTGATATTCCAGAAAAATTAAGGAGGTTGCGAGATTCTTTACGTTTACATTTCCGTGAAATAGGTTTAATTGAACTCCAAAAATCAGTTTTTGTATATCCTTATCCATGCAGTAAGGAAATCGAGTTTATCTTGGAATTCTACAATACAAGAAGGCATGTGCGTTTTCTCTTGGTCGAAAAGATAGATAATCAGCTTCATTTAATGAAAAAATTTAATCTGTGTTAGTTTAGCATTTGCTTACGACCGTTTGTTAATGCTAAATAAGTTATTTATTTAGGTTTAATTTTAAAGTGTTTGATGATTATGGTGGCGACCTTTTTGGGGGAAAAATGGGTATTGTCTATTATGAGATTATTTTTCACTGGAGCAGCTAATTTCCATTCGCTATCACTTAAATATTCTTTTAGGATTTTTTTATTCCTTAATTTTCCAAAATTTTTCCTTGATTCGTCTGATACTCTTTTAAAAATTTCTTTGGGGTCGGCCATTAAATGCACAAAACAAGCTCTTCCTCCACTTTTTTCAATAATTGATTCAATTTTTTTCATATACATTGGGTCAGTTAAACTTGTTTTAGATACATAACTGGATGAATAAGTGTGGGTCGTTACAACATTTATTTTCGCTTCCGCTATTTCTTTAAATACAAAAAATCTAATGTTCTCGGTCACTCTGTGCAAATGTATATTACCCCTCTCAAAAAGTTGCCGGGCTAAATCATGGGTGTGGTGGTTATGAAAAAATTTGTAATTAATTAGTTTACGAAGTTTTTTGGCAACGGTATACTTACCCACCGCTACTGGACCGTAGATAACTACCATAGTAAATAAAGGGTTTTTATTTGAGAATTTTTTTAATTTTCTCATAGATTTTTTGGTGAATATTCTCTCTTGAGTCCATTTTATTCCCCACGATACACTCTATTTTTATCCAGCCCTTTTGTGTCTTGGTAAGCCAGAGCGCGCTTTTGCGTGAATTTTCTAAAAATTTTACATCTTTTTCATGGACATCTTTCTTTTTACCTAAATAATTTCTACTTCTACTTTTATTCCGCTCACGAATGAGTTTCAAGACAATAGGGATAGGCACGTTCAGATAAAATACAGCATCCGGCTTTGGAATTTTGAAAACACTGTATTCCATCTCCGCCAGCCATTTTATAAATGCTTCACGCTTCTTGGTATTTGTAATTTTTCCTCCCTGGTGAATCTGGTTTGCGCTCGCGTACCTGTTGGCGACTATAATATTTCCTTCTTTGAGCCACTTTTCAATTTTATTCTTTGATTCAAAACGATCCGCCGCATATAAAACCGAGGCAATCTTCGGGTGAATCTTCACGAAATTATAATATTGCTCGGAAAGGCAGTGCCCGATGAATTTTCCGAAAAAGTTTGAATAGTATTCCGGGAAGTCCACTACTTTCACCTTCCGGCCATCTTTCTTCAAATGCCTAATCAAAAGATTGGTCTGCGTCGCCTTGCCGCTCCCGTCCGTACCGTCTATTACTATGAGTTTACCTCTTTTCATACTAATTTTCTATCCAATAACTCTTGAATATATTTGTCCATCGGCTCAAGTTTAGACAATTCACCTCGAGTAAGCCAGCGATGTTTTGAATGCTCTTCAGATAATTTTACTTCACCTATAGCTTCTCCTGCATAAGTAAGACAAACAACATGTTTATCGGCCTTCAAAATATCCTGCGCCAGAAGAAGTTTAGGTTCGCCTGTAATAGAAAGTCCGGCTTCCTCCATCACTTCTCTTTTTAAGTTATCGAGCAGAAAAACTCCAGGGGTAATTCTCCCGCCAACTATGTCCCATTTTGCTCCCACTTCCGGATACTTCTCTGGATTCCTCTGCAATAGTAAAAACTTTCCTTCTTTATTATTTAACAAAATTTTTACCCCGACTTGCAGTTCCATAAATTATTTTTGGTATGAATGCCTAAGTTCAACTTTATCTTCATTTAAGCTATATTCATATATATAGCGCACAGCGGGAGGTTGTTGTTCAACTCTAAAAAGAATACTTAGTTGTGGTCTCCCGTTACCAGAATGATTAAAAATAACATGGTCACAATCGCTTGCTTCAGGAAATCTTTCTTTTACTTTTTCGACAGGAATCTTCATCAGGCGAGAGAGCATCTCTAACCCCCTTTCTAAATCTAAAGATCTACTAAATTCTAGATTGATCCCCCACAATGGTGCTCCTTTTTCTATCATAAATTTTTAGACAAACTTTTTCGGTATCGGAAACTTTTTTGCTAAGGTCTTAATTTCTTTGTGAATGGATTCTTTCATCTTTTTATTGTCTTTATTCTTGAGCGTTTCAATTAAAAGTTCTGCCACTAGTTTACATTCTTTTCCCTTGAACCCGCGCGTAGTTATCGCCGGAGTGCCGAAACGGATCCCAGATGGGTCCAGCGGTTTCCTGGTGTCCCCTGCAATAGAATTCATGTTGAGAGTGATACCTACCTCATCTAGTACCGTCTGCGCCTCTTTGCCTGTCACCCCAAGCGAGCCGAAAACATCGGCCAAAATCAGGTGATTATCCGTTCCGCCACCAATCATACGAATTTTATTTTTGCGTAAAACCCCTTCCATCGCTTTAGCATTTTTTAGGACCTGTCTTGCGTATTTTTTATACTTCGGTGTCATCGCCTCACCGAAGGCCACCGCTTTCGCCGCGATAGTGTGCATGTGCGGGCCACCTTGAATACCGGGGAAAATTGATTTATCAATTTTCTTGGCAATTTCTTCACTTTCGCGGGTTAAAATTATGCCTCCACGTGGACCACGAAGTGTCTTGTGAGTGGTAGAAGTGATAACATCAAAGCCGTCATCAAATGGATTACGAAGTTCTCCCGCAGCAATGAGCCCGGCAATGTGCGCCATGTCTGCCATAGTGATAGCTCCGACTTCGTGAGCAATTTCCACAAATTTTTTATAGTCCAGTGTGCGCGAATAGGCAGAAAACCCGGCAATAATTAATTTCGGCTTGGTCTCAAGCGCCACTTTTCGCATGTCTTCATAATCAATCTCTCCCGTATCCGGATTTTTCATTTTGTAAGTGACGAATTTGTAAATTTTAGCAGGCAAAGTCATCGGGTGGCCATGAGTTAGGTGCCCACCGTGCGACAAATCCAGGCCGAGCACTGTGTCCCCCGGCACAAGAAGCGCCGCATACACTGCCAAGTTTGCCGGAGCGCCGGAATGCGGCTGAACATTGGCAAATTTACACTTAAAAAGTTTACAGATGCGTTCAATTGCCAGGCGTTCCACTTGATCTGTAAAATCCTGTCCTCCATAATAACGGCGGCCGGGATACCCTTCGGAATATTTATTGGTAAAGACCGAACCGTTCGCTCTCAAAACGTCTTCCGATACATAGTTCTCCGATGGAATGAGTTCCAGCCCCTCTGCCTGTCTCTTTTCTTCCCCTTTGATCAACTTCTCTACTAGTTTATCTCGCATGCGCCCAGTATATCACAAGAAAAAATTATTGTCCCAAGCAAATCTGTACGTAAAATTTTTGCCCCAAACTGAATAAGTGTGTCCAAAGTTTCTGGATGCGGATGTCCGTATTTATTATCTTTGCCGTCGGAGACAAGCGCATATGCTGGCGAGACGGCCTCCACGAAGGATGCGGATGAAGAAGTGCGCGAGCCGTGATGTCCGACTTTTAAAATATCGCTTGCAAGCGCCTCCTTGGAAAAACCGCCGAGCACTATTTTTTCTGTTTTAGCTGTGGCGTCTCCCATGAGCATGACAGAGGTGTCGCCATAAGTTAATTTGGCCACGATTGAGCCATCGTTTGGAGACCAATCAAAGATATCTCTGTCTGGAAATAAAATATCAATGACTGCGCCGCCGCCGATGTTAAGCCGCATTCCTTTCTTGGCTAAAACATTCGGAATATTTTTCCTTTTTATTTCGGCTTCAAGGTTTTGATATGTTTTTGAATCATTTATCGTTCCGGACTCAAGCACTGCTCCTACTTCGTAGACATTGAGGACATCCGGGAATCCGCCGATGTGGTCTTGGTCCGGGTTGGTGATGATTATAGCGTCCAGCTTCCGGTCAAAAGGAGACATTATCCGTGAAAGCTGGCTTAATATCTTCCGAGGCGGCCCCGCGTCCACCAATATCTGGGTTCCGGTTGGCGACTCTATAAAAAGCGCATCGCCTTGCCCGATGTCCAGTATGGCAAAAGTAAGCTCCTGCCCGAAGCTTTTGAAATCAAGATAAACTAGAAAAATATTTGAAACTAGCAGCAGAAAAACAAATATTAACAGGCCATACTTCTGACGTTTTGGAGTCATGGTATAATACTAACATGAAAAAATTTGAAGAAATGAAATTTAATATCCCAGAGCTTAAGGGCATTTCCAAGAAAAATATTGATGAGCACCTGAAGCTTTACGCCGGCTATGTAAAAAATGCAAACTTGATTACAGATAAAATTGGAGAATACATGGCAGACCCGGAGAAAAATATGTTTGTACTAGGAGAGTTGCAAAGAAGGTTTAGTTTTGAATTTAACGGCATTAGGAATCATGAATATTATTTTGCTTCGCTTGAAGGTGGGGCGAAGCCGCTTTCCGCAAATTCTAAACTTAAAACTGCTATAGAGAATCAGACACCTTCTTTTGACGCCTGGCTGGTTTCATTCAAGTTGCTGGCTATGACTCGCGGTGTGGGCTGGGCAGTACTCGCCTGGGATCATGACACCGAGCAATTCCTCCACATTTGGGTAGATGAGCAACACCTGGGTCAATTAAACGGGGCGTGCTGGATACTGGCTATTGATATGTGGGAGCACGCTTTTGTTTACGACTACCCTACCTCGGAAAAGAAAAAATATATTGAGGCATTTTTTGAAAACCTAAACTGGGAAGTAGCAGAAGAATATTTTACAGAACTTCAGCATTAAAAAATTTCTTTATAGCGCGCCCAAAAAGCATATAAATAAAATATGCATAGGTTAGAAGTACTAGGAACAGGGGAAAATTTGGGACAGAAAAGGAGGCAAAAGGAATGTTGGCGAAAAATTCTATGACTCCGAGCACATAGTGAAGCAGGAGATATGATATGAAACCGGCCGGTACCGCTAAACCATACCAAATAATGCCGAAAAAGCTGGTGAGAAATCCGAGCAGCATAGTAAAAGGAATAAAAGGTAAAACCAGGATGTTCGCCGGCAAGGCAACTAGGGAAAAATTACCCATTTTATATAAAATAAAAGGAAAAACGAAAATATACGCGGCGCTAGTAACGGAAACTATGTCCCGCAACTTGAAATAGTCCGGCACCCACCTAAAATATTTTTCAATTCGAGGTGTAAAGAAGATTACTGCCACGGTAGCGATAAAAGAAAGCTGGAAAGAAACATCATAAACGAGCACAAATGGGTTTAATAGAATCATAAAAACACCGGCGAGTACCAGCGCTCTCCCCACATCGTATGTTCGGCCACTAGCTCGGGCTACCAGTGCAAGCGTCGCCATTATCCCCGCTCGCAAGGCCGTAGAACTTCCGCCAGTCATCAAGACGAAAAGTAAAATCGCCAAAATCCCCATACCGATACCGAGGTGTTGCGGTAAAAAACTAAATAGTTTCATAAACCACTCGGCCACTATAGTGATGTTGTATCCGGAGAGAGCCACGATGTGTATCGTTCCGGTATCGACAAAGCTCTGCCGCAGTTCCTGGCTAAAAGAGGACTTTTCCCCTAAAATCAGCCCGCCCATTAGGAGATTCTCGGGGCTCCTAATAGCAAAATTCATTTTCTCTAAAAATTTTTCTTTGACAGAAAATAATATACTTTTTATCCAGTTCCCATGGCCACGTGAGACAACTTCTACTTCTCCATAGTTCACTATATAAAAGATTCCATCTTTACGTAAGTAATTTATATAGTCAAATTCTTTCCCCTGATCAGTAATAAAATTCTCTGGTTTTTCTAATTTTCCAGAAAAATTTACTTCGTCACCGTATTTGAAATATTGGTTGAAGTTTACTGTGGCTAAAATTTTTGTTTTTTCCTCCCCTACTTTAGTTTCAATAGTTAGATTCTGACTATTTTCTCTGATATCGGGCTCATCGACAATCATTCCAGATAAGGAAACCTTCTCTCCTAGTTGCGACTCAAAAACATAAGGCGCCGGCTTGTCAGCCATGTGAAACCTTAAAATCCCAAGTGAAAACATTAAAACAAAAATTCCAGTAATTATTCCCCACTTGTACTTTGCTAAACTAAAGTAGAAAACTCCTGCCAGCGGAATTATCACTAACAGCAAAATAAAATGAAAATTTACAGAAACAAAAGACCGCAAAAGTACTCCTATGGTAAAACCGAAACAAACTGAATAAAAAATCCTATCTTGCATTTTTTAATTTCACTGGCTCGCCTAGGGCATTGCTGGTGGCAATGAGGTCTGCGCGGTCGTTATGTTTATCCTCATTGTGTCCTTTCACGTAAGTCCACTTGGGCTTTAGCTCTTCCGTAAGTCCGTAAAGCTCTTCCCAAAGTGCGCGATTGAGGACTGGTTTTTTATTCGCATTGCGCCAATTATTTTTTATCCAGTTCCCTATCCACTCGGTAATTCCTAAAATTACATATTTGGAGTCCGAGATAATTTCCACATTTAAGCCATGGCTGAAATGTGTTTTTACATATTTCAAAGCTTCAATGGGAGCGGTAAGCTCCATTATGTTATTCGTCGCATGCTCGACGCTCCCACCAATTTCAAAAACTTTTTTATCCACAACAAAAACCGCACCCCAACCAGCCGCCCCAGGATTGCCCTTCGCCGCCCCATCGGTATAAATTGTGATTTTGTTATTTTTCACAACTAAATTATATCAGTTACTCTTAATCTTAACTCTTCTCGGCCTCTCCATCTAGACAAGTCAAAAGTCGCCAGAAGATTGACATTTCCTCCTTCAGCTATAGGTATCTTAAAAGAATTGTGGTTAGAGAAAAAGGAAACGGCCTTGGACTTATGGCCCTCTTTGTTGGAAAAAGCAATTTCTAAGTGCTCTTCCGAACCATTTTTGCCAAATTTTTTTATTTTTTCCACTTTCACTCCCTCAAAAAGAAAAATGGGCTTCTCATTTCCTATGCCGAAAGGGGCAAGTTTGGCAAGTTCTTTCCAATTTTTCATATTAACTGCATCAAGATCCGTATTTATATCATGCAAAAGACCATTACTGAAGTCCCCACTTAAATCATTACTTTTTTCCTCTTTTTTTATTTTATTAAATGACAGAGACAGAGCCTCCTCTAAGAAATGAATTTTGTCGTTCTTCACTGTAAATCCGCCAGCCAGCTCATGCCCACCAAAATCCGTAAAAAATTCACCCGTTGCAGCCATCAACTCAACGACAGAAACCGAGCCATCACTTCGACATGATCCCTTAATGCAACTATTCTCGTCCTTGCCCCAGACAAATACGGGCTTATTGTGTTCATCCGATATCTTGCCAGCCACCAGCCCCAAAACACCTACCCGCCAGGAAGGATTACCTATTACTATTACTTCCCGCAATTCGCCGGCGCTTCTTTTTTCAAAATTTTTATTGACTTCACGCATAATGCTCACCACAATACTCTTCCTGTCGTCATTAATTTTTGACAATTGATCCGCCAGTATCCCCGCTTCTACTTCGTCTTCGGTGGAAAGAAGTTCGTAGGCCAAAAGTGGGCTCGCCATTCGGGAGGCGGCATTGAGCCGTGGAGCGAGCATAAAGCCGACATCGTCTTCGGTTAAATATTTCTGATCAATGTTCATTTTTGCTAAAAGTTTCTGCAGGCCGGGACGGGGCGACTTGCGTAAGACCGTCATCCCGAAGTGAGCGATAGCCCTGTTCTCGCCCAAAAGCGGCACCATGTCGGAGAGAGTGGCAAGGCCTGCCATGTCTAGCATCCATTTTTCCGCGCCATCTTTTATTTTAAAATATTCGCCGTATTTTTTTATAAATCCTTGCACTAATTTGAAAACTACTCCGGCCCCACAGAGCATTTTTCCCGGATAGTCATCCGTTTTAGGATTTAAAATAGCGTAAGCGCGAGGCAGAACCTCAGGTGGCAAGTGGTGGTCCGTAATTATTACGTCAATATCATCTACTTCTGTTTGAGCTACTTCAGCCACCGCCGTAATACCGAGGTCAACAGTTATTAAAAGCTTTACTCCTGCCTCGGCAAATTGTTTTATCGCTTCTAGATTTAGCCCATAGCCCTCGGAATTTCTTTGGGGAATGTAGACCTCGTAATTTGAATAATTTATTTTCTTAAACAAGTCGCACAGAATCACTGCGCCAGGAATTCCGTCACAATCATAGTCCGCATAGATAACTATCTTTTCTTTATTCTCTATCGCTTCATATAGCCGTACACAGGCGCGCTCCATGTCTTTCATCAAGAATGGGTCATGCAAGTCACGCTTGTAATCTGGATTTAAAAAAATTTCTCTTTCCTCTTCACCCATAATTCCACGTTTTTCCAAAATAGTTTCCAATAATTCCATGATATAATACTAGCATGGAAAGCTGTGTTTTCTGCAAAATTGTAAAAGGCGAAATCCCTTGTGACAAAACCTATGAGGATAAGGACTTTTTGTCATTTTTGACCATCGAACCGGTCTCCGACGGACATCTTTTAATAATACCCAAGGAGCATGTGGCCTGGATGCAGGATGCAAGCGATGAAACACTCGCGGGGCTTTTTAAGGTGGCAAAAAAGTTAATGAGGGCGATAAAAAAAGGATTTAAGGCGGACTACGTACAGCTCTCTGTCGCCGGCGAAGAAGTGCCACATTTTCATGTACATTTATTTTCGAGATATTTAAATGATGGTCTATTTAACTTTCCTCACAAGAAATACAAAGAGGGCGAAGCAAGCAAAATTGTAAAAAAAATTACTCAAGCGTTTTGATAAGAAATTTAACAAAACGATTCCCATAAAATCAATATTTATAATTCTGCTATAGCAGATAAAAAAGTATCGATAACTTAACTTAAAGCAAAAGAGTCGGTTTTGTACGGTTTTGCTAATTTTAATACCTTTATACATTTCTCAAGATGAATGTGCTCTAGATAAGAGATAAATTCTCGAGGCAAAGGAGAAGGACCAACCCATATACTTTTTTGAATCATTTTATACCCGAACTTTCTTAAATGCCACCTGAACCATTCCCGCTCAGCTCTCTTACTTTGCGGGATATCATACATCACAATAAGATTTTTTGGGGCGTCTTTGGGAAAACAAGATGGAAATTCCTTTATGAAGTTCAACTTTCTTTCTAAATACTTCCTACCAGCACTAGTTATAATTGCCTTGTCCTCTCCTGTCAGAATATACTTTTTCTGTTTCAACTCGTATAAAGAGTTTCGGATAGATTGTCTTTTATAAGAGCCGAAGGCGGGCAAGCCAAAGAAGCTCACCGGCATACCCTTGTACCTAAAGTGCGGTTCTAGAAGAAGCCCTAGAATTTTTTCTCCTAAATTCATAGCTTAATTAAGCATAACACACTATATACTCAAAATCTAGCCATGGCATAAATTAAAGTATGGTAACACAAAATTATATAGTATTAATTTAGAAATCACCCAAGCGCTTTGATGCCGGGCAGGGTGCCGTTCGCCAGAAAGTCCAAAGTAGCGCCACCGCCGGTGGAAACGAAAGAAAAATCTTTTTCTATTTGCATTTGAGAAATAAGAGCCACCGTATCTCCGCCGCCGATAATGCTTTTAGCCCCTGAATCAGCGACCATTTTTAATATTTTTTTAGTCCCCTTCTCTCCGCCCACTTCATACTTCCCCAGCGGACCATTCCAAAGAATTAATTTTGCATTTTTAATGTAGGGCTCCAGTTTTTTTATCGTTTTATCTCCCACATCCAGAATAACTTCATCTTTTTGCACTTCTTCTGCCCTTTTATTTACAAGCTTATCGCCCACTTGGATCGTTACATCCTCCGGCACTATTAACTTTTTATTTTCAAGAAACTTTGTTAGATCGTAGCCCGAATCATCCACCAGCGATTGTCCTACTTCGTATCCTCTGGCTTTCAAAACATCGTTCGCCAGCGCACCGCCAATGAATACATTATCAGCGAGTTCTAGATACTTATCGATCAGCGGTAATTTAGTAGAAAACTTGGCTCCCCCCAGAATGAACAAAAAAGGATGTTCTGGATTTTCAAAAGCACTAGATAAATGTTTGACTTCTTCTTGGAGCTGTAATCCTGCGTAGGCAGGCAGAATCTTGGGCAACAAAACAAGCGAAGCGTCTTCTCGGTGGTCAACTGGGAAGGCCTCATTCACGTAAATTTCCGCGAGCTTTGAAAGCTCGAGGGCAAAAATCTGGCTGTTTTCTTTCTCCCTCGGATCATTTCTTAAATTTTCAAGTAGAATTATCTCGCCTTCCTTCATCTCGGCCACTGCATTTTGTACTTTTTCTCCTAAAACATCTGGTACAAATTTAACTTTAATAAATTTCTCCAGGGCTTCTACCACTGGAGCCATGCCCCCTTCGCCTTTACTTAAATGGCTAGCCAAAATAATTTTGGCGCCTTTCTTTTGCAAAAATTCTATAGTAGGTAGAGCTTTCTTGATGCGAAAATTATCTTGAGCTTTTCCACCTACAATAGGCAGATTTAAGTCCGCTCGCAAAAATACCACTTTTCCTTTTATGTCTTTTAACTCTTTAACGCTTCGCATATTTTTACAATCTCTAAAAATTTTAACGGATCTATGCTTGCTCGGCCAACCAAAAGTCCGTCTACTCCGCCGTTTGTCAGAAACTCTCCGGCATCGCGGTCAGTCACGGAACCACCATAAAGAATACGGGTGTTTGAGGCCATTTGGGGCGAACTAATGTCAGATAAAACTTTCCGGATAAACACTGCCATTTCCAGCGAGTCAGCCGCGGTGGCGTCCCGGCGACTGGGAGTACTGGAGATAGACCATACCGGCTCGTAAGCAATTATGACTTTTGAAATTGATTCTTTGGAAACTCCTTTTAAGCACTCTTTCACCTGCGTTTTTACAATATTAAAATATTCATGCTTTTCATCTCTTTCTTTTTCCCCGATACAAATCACTGGCACTAGACCGGATAGAAGTGCGGACTTTATTTTTTTATTTACAATTTCATTCGTCTCTCCTCCGCCGGCTGGCGGACTCCTCCTTTCCGAATGACCTAAAATTACGTATTTAACACCCAAATTATAGAGCATCTCAGCCGAGACCTCTCCGGTGAAAGGCCCTACTTCCCCGGGATACGCGTTTTGTGCCCCCAGCATTATTTTTCTAGAAACTTTTTTTAACTTCTCTAAGTATAAAAAAGGCGGGCAAATGACGACCTCTGTTCTTTTGATTCGCTTGATGGACTTGGCAATGTTTAGAAGCCATTTTCCTGCTTCGGTCGCCGTGCTCGGGTTCATTTTCCAGTTAGCGATGACTATATTTCTTTTTGCCATATGGCGAATTATATCATAATGCGTTAAAATATAGGTAATGAACTTCAATGCTGAGCGAAGAGGATTTACTTTAATTGAGACATTGGTCGGTAGTGCTGTTTTTATCCTAGTGGCTCTTTCTGCTTATAAGGCCTTCGGGGTATTGATGGACGCCGTGTCTTCATCGCAAGCAAAAGTTGCCGCTACCTCGCTCGCTAATGAGAGATTTGAAATCGTGCGCAATTTACCTTACGGTGATGTGGGAATAGTAGCTGGGTTGCCGGTAGGGAAAATTCAAAGAACCCAAACGCTTATACGTGACGGCTATTCTTTTACCGTACAGACAACTATCCGAAGCGTAGATGATACTTTTGACGGCACGATTGGCGGAAATCCCGGGGACACTTCGCCCGCTGACTACAAATTGGCGGACCTGGATATAACTTGCTCAAATTGTAAAATCTTTTCTCCGCTCAAATTCACTACTCTGGTCGCCCCGCGCGCGCTGGAAACTGCTTCCACTAATGGCGCTCTTTTTATCCAGGTATTTGATACGGGTGGTTTGCCTATTTCTGGGGCCTCGATTCATATTGTAAATACTCAAACCAACCCGGACACCGTCATAGATGAAATAACTGATAACGGTGGGTGGATAAAAGTAGTGGACGCCCCGCCGGGAACCAACGCCTATAATCTTACCGCTACTAAATCAGGCTATTCACAAGATCAGACGTACCCGCTGGGCGGAGCCGCCGGGCCAAATCCTCTTAAGCCGGATGCAACCGTCGTATTGCAACAAGTAACCCAAACCAGTTTGTCCATAGATAGAACAAGCTCACTCAATGTCTCCTCGGTAGATGCTGCCTGCCTCGCTCTCCCTGACATCGGTTTTTCTTTAACTGGCACAAAAATTATCGGCGCGCCGGCTGTTTTGAAATACCCAACTCAGAACTTTACTACAGATAGCGCCGGTTCCCGCGTATTTTTAAGTTTAGAAGCGGATACTTATGGGGTTTTGTTAACCTCCGCTCTCTATGACTTGGCTGGCACAACTCTTTTACCATCTTTTGCCTTAAATCCAAACGAGAATAAATCCTTGCAGTTGGTTGCCGTACCGCATATAAATAGAGCATTTTTGGTTTCGGTAAAGGACTCGGCTAACGTGACGATAGACGGAGCTACGGTGCGTTTGGAAAAAAGTGGGTTTGACGAAACAAAAACCACAAATTCAGGAACATGCGCTACCCCGGGCCAGGTCTTTTGGAATGGGCTTGCTAGTGGAACATATACTCTGACTATTTCTAAAGCGGGATTTCAGACATATACGGATACTGCTTTAGATATGTCCTCTACTTGGCAAGAACAAACGATAACCCTAATTCCATAAAATGCAAAAAAAGATAAAAACAAAAAATAAAAAAGCTGATTTCGGAAACAATAGGGGTTTTACTCTGGTTGAAATACTATTCGGAGTGGGAATTTTTGTTATAATAGTTGGGGCCCTGACTTTTTTCTCCAGAAATATCTGGATTTATGGGTCTTATGTCTCTGTTGGATTGTCTGACGCCAACAGTGGAAGGATCGCGCTTAAAACAATGGTGGCGGAAATACGCACGGCTTCTACCGCAGAGACCGGATCATATGTCATAGCGTTGGCCACCGCTACGGCTTTTACTTTTTATTCCGACATAGACAATGATGGATTAAAAGAAAAAGTAAGATATTTTTTAAATGGTTCAGAGCTTCAAAAAGGAGTCATCAAGCCGACCGGCAGTCCGCTTTTTTACAATGTGGTAAATGAAAAAATTTCAACGCTTACTTCTTATGTAACCAACGCTACAATTTTTCAATATTATGATAAAAATTATGATGGCACGACGGCAGCGCTCACTTCTCCGATAAATATATCCTCTGTTCGTTTAGTTAAAATAACTATGGACCTGGATAAAGACCCGAATCGCGCTCCGGCCACAACAACATTTTCCTCCCAGGTCTCTTTAAGAAATTTGAAAGATAATTTATGACCCATTCGAAGATAATCAAAAAAAAAGACGGGGATAAAGGTATAATTATAGTGCAAACAATGGTCTTCGCCGCTATTGTCGTAATCATCATCGGAGCACTTTCAAGTTTTGCCGCTACAACCATAAAAGCAGGAAGGATAAATTTTAATCGGGAGCAGGCCCTGCAAGCGGCGGAGGCCGGCATTGATTATTATCGTTGGCATTTGGCGCACGCGCCAAGCGACTACCAGGACGGCACTGGCGCTCCGGGGCCTTATGTGCATTCATTGAAAGACAAAAGCGGAAATACGGTTGGAGAATTTTCTCTGGACCTTACCGCGCCACCCGTCGGATCAACGATAGTTAAAATAAAGTCAACCGGGTCTTCGGTGCTTGATGCGTCTTACCTAAGAAAAATATTGAGTTTCGTCGCAAAGCCCTCCATCGCTAAATACGCCGTCGCGGGGAACAACGCTATGCGCTTCGGCGTCGGCACGGAAATTTTCGGACCAGTGCACGTAAATGGGGGAATACGTTTTGACGGTCTGGCGCACAACCTGGTAACCAGCGGAGCGACAACTTATACCGATGGGGACTATGACGCTTGCACTGGCGCCAATTCTTACGGAGTCCATACCTGTGTCAACCCAGACGACCCGACATCGCCGACGCCACTTCCTTCTCGACCGGATGTTTTTGAGGCCGGACGTTTAATTAGTCAGCCGATAATTGACTTTACTAGTTTTACCGCCGACTTAGCAATATTACAGGCAAATGCAATAGCAAGTGGATTTTATAGAGACGTAGCCGGTAGCGGATATGTGGGTTATCATTTGGTCTTAAAAACAAATGATACTTTCGATTTATATAAAATAAATTCGTGGGCGAGTTTGGGTAGCTGTTCGTCATCGCCCTCGGGAACGCCCAGCTGGAGTGTTGGTACTCAAACCCTAGAAGGTAATTACCCGTTCCCGGCCAATGGAATAATATTTATAGAAGATCACTTGGTAATAGACGGACAGATAAACGGGGCACGACTCACCATCACGGCCGCTGACTTGCCGGTACCTTCTTCCTCTTCCGGCTATAAAAATGTTTTAACAAATAACGACTTGTCTTATACGAATTATGACGGTACGGACTCTATTGGAATAATTGGACAGAAAGGGGTAATGGTAGGGCTCTTCAGTGAAGATAACTTAAAAATAGATGCGGCGCTTATCGCGCAAAACGACCGAGTGGGAAGATTTTATTATTCGGGCGGAAGTTGCACCTATAAAAATCGAAGTGTTATTTCTCTCTACGGCATGATTGCCTCTTATGCCAGATACGGATTCGCCTATACAAACGGTACTGGTTATACCACGCGAAATATAACTTATGATGCGAATTTGCTGTACGCTCCGCCTCCGGACTTTCCTCTTACTTCGGATGAATACCAGATTCTTTCATGGCAGGAAGTGTATAACTAAGATTATTTAATTTCATCTAGAATAGAATAAAGCGGTGAAATCATAGAAATGGCGAAAAATCCTACCCCAGAGCCGATAAGAATCATGAGCACCGGTTCGATAATGGTGGAAAGGTTCTTGGTTTTGTTTTCAATTTCTTCTTCATAAAATGTTGCGACTTGGAGCAACATATCCGAGAGTTTACCGGTCTCCTCTCCCACTTCAACCATTTCCGACATCATTATTGGGTAAAGTTTTGGATTGGCTTTGAAGACCGCCGAAAAAGGAGTGCCTTTTTCTATGGCTAGTTTTGCGTCATTTAGGACCTGTTTGTAATAAACATTTTGCACTACATCTCCGGTTATCTCCACTGCCCTGGTGATAGAAACCCCGGCAAGCAAGAGAGACGACATTGTACGGGTGGTACGAGCCGTGTTTAGTTCTTTGGCTAAAGTACCGATAAGTGGGAGCCGCACAACCACAAAGTCAACATACTTAGCCATAAATTTCGCCCGGAAAAGAGCCACTAAACAAAAAACAGCGCTAATTATTATGGCAAACGTTAGTAGAAGATGATTTGAGAAAAAGTTGCCAATCCAGATAATGGCGCGCGTGGAAAGAGGCAGGGCAACCCCGAGTTCCTTAAAGGTGCTGGCGAGTGTCGGCACTACGAAAGCAAACATTAAAACGCCAATGACGACCATCGCCGAGAGAATTACCCCCGGATAAATAAGGGCTCCTTGGATTTTTTTCGTTAAAGAGTGGGCTTTCTCCAGATTGATACCGATATCCGAAAGCGCGCCAGCCAGGTTGCCGGACTCTTCTCCCGCTTTAGTCATGGATACAAAAAGTTTTGAAAAAATATTTGGGAATTTTGAAAATGCGGAGGATAACGTTTCGCCAGAATTTATATCATTACCGAGTGATACCAAAACCTTATTGAGAGTGGCATTTTTTGTCTGTTTTTCCAGAACGGACAATGCTCTAAAGAGCGAGAGCCCGGCCCGAATCATTCCGCTTAGGTTTTTTGTTAAGATTATCAATTCTGCCGTTTTGACTCTTCCTAAAAATTCCTTAAATAGGCGCGCGACATCAAAAGAGCCGCTACTTTTTGAAGTTATGGATATGGGAATACTGCCCTTGGATCGCAATTCGCGCCCAAGAGAAAAACGGTCCTGGGACTCCAGCATTCCTTCAATGATTTCTCCATCTTTTGATTTTGCTTTGTAAGAAAAAAGCATTTTATGTCTTCGCGATATTTTTATTCAGAAACCACACGAAACACCTCTTCTAAAGTAGTGACTCCGATTACCGCTTGAAAAACACCGTCTTCCAGCATGGTCATCATTCCCTCTTTCTTGGCCTGCACTTCTATATCGTCTTGCGAACTTCCTTTGAGAATCATTTCTCTGATGGTGGCGGTTACCTTCAACACTTCGTGGATACCAACACGATTTGAATATCCATCAGGCGATTCAGCGTTTTTTACCGCTTTATAGAAAGGAACTTTTTCCCAAGTACTTTTGGCATCTATCATTTTTTCTTTTTTAAGAAGGGCTAGCATTCGGTCCAGGTCAACCAGTTTTGCCAAATTTTTTATCTCGGCTTCGGATAAAAAGTACTTTTCTTTATTAGATACGAGTTTACGCACCAATCTTTGCGCAATAATGGTTTTAATCGTAGAAGTTAAAAGAAAGGGTTCAACCCCCATATCTACTAATCTCGGAATTGCCCCGGAAGCGGAATTGGTATGGATGGTGGAGAGAACTAAATGACCAGTAAGCGCGGCATTGATTGCGAGTCCGGCTGTTTCTCCGTCGCGAATTTCTCCCACCATAATGATATCTGGGTCTTGACGCAGGAGGGAGCGCAGCCCGTTGGCAAAAGTGAGTCCGATTTCCGGTTTTACTTGGGTTTGATTGATTCTGGGCATCTGATATTCAATCGGATCCTCTACGGTGGAAATATTAACTTCTGGTTTATTCAAAATTTCAATCATGGTGTAGAGAGTAGTCGTTTTTCCGGAGCCAGTCGGGCCCGTAGCCAGCACCATTCCGGTCTTGAGCTTGAGTGAGGCATAGATTTCTTCCAGTCCTTCGCCGTGAAAGCCGAGGGTCTCTAGTGAAAACCCCGAAGAATTTTCTTTCAATAACCTTATTACTGTTTTCTCTCCAAAAAAGGTAGGTAGAGTAGAAACACGAAAAGAAATTTTTTCTCCGTTCTGTTCTATCTTAAACCTACCATCTTGGGGTAATCTTTTTTCATCCAGTTTCAGGTTGGCAAGGACTTTTATGCGAGCGGTTATACCGGATCCAGCATTTTTATCCAGTACCATGGCATCGTGCAATATTCCGTCTATTCGGTAACGGATAGAAAGTTCTTTTTCGCCAGGTTCAATATGAATATCAGAAGCATTTTGCAAGGTCGCGTGAAAAATTAAAGAGTCAACAATTTTAACTACCGGTAGCTCTTCGGCCATTTCCTTCAATTCTTTCTCTGACTTTTCACCTTCTCCGGAGGAGGGCTTGATGGAAGTAGATTCTTTTTGAATGATATTGTCAAACTCAACTTGCAAACTTTTCCGGTATTGCACCAGTACTGCCTTGATTGAGGCAGAGTCGGTAAGTCGAGGTAAAATTTTAAGTCCAGAACGCTTCTTAATAAAATCAATGACGGTTAGGTCGTCAACGTCCAGCATTGCCACTTCGAGTCCGGTCTCACTCTTTTTATAAGCAATGATATTGTAGTTTCTGGCAATCGGTTCGGGTATTAGGGAAAGGATAGAAAAATCAATTTTTTGAGTGCTTAAATCCACATAAGGAATACCCAGAACAAAGGCCTGCATTCTTTTTAAGTCGGCTTCGGATATCTTGCCGCTTGAAAGCAGGGCATCTTCAATTTTTTGATTTTTTGTCTTGGCTTTTTTTATGATTGTGTCTAGATCGGGACGAGAGACAAGTCCGGAGTCCAGGACAAATTTTTCCAACTGTTCCTCATTGATTTGCATGCTTAACATTATATCAAGAAATCTTGCATTCCAACAGACCTTGTGCTAGCATGCAAGGTGTATGAGTCCTGTCAGAACAGGGCTTTTTTTATTAAAAATTAAATAAAACAACTATGTTAGACCTAAAAACATTCAAATCAGCATTGGAACAACTGGAAGAAGAGAGGAAAATCCCGAAAGAAAAAATCCTAGACGCAATAGAGCAAGCAATGGCGGCGGCCTATAAGAAGGACTATGGTAAAAAGGGGCAGATAATCCGATCCAAATTTGATCTGGAGACCGGCAAGGCAACTTTTTTCCAGGTGAAAATTGTAGTGGACGAGACCATTGCTCGGGTAGGAGAAGGCAAGGCAGATGGAGAAGAGTATTCGGTAAAAAACGAAAATGATGAACGCGTGCGTTTCAATGAAGAGCATCACATCATGTTAGAAGACGCTAAAAAAATAAAAAGGGGGGTGGAATTAAATGATGAGATTACCTTCCCGTTGGAACCAAAAGAGGACTATGGGCGTATCGCCGCCCAAACCGCCAAACAAGTCATCATCCAAAAAATCCGCGAGGCCGAACGTACATCCATCATAGACGAATATGGTACTAAGGAAGGAGAAATAGTTTCAGGAGTAGTGCAAAAAATCGAAAGAGGGAATGTTTATATTGATTTTAATCGTGCTACAGGAATACTGCCGGCGGAGGAACAGATCCCCGGAGAATACCTGGAGAGAGGTCAACGCATCCGAACTTATCTGTATCAAGTAGAAGACACGCCGAGAGGTATAAATCTTCGTCTCTCTCGCACTCATCCGAAATTTGTGGAAAAGCTTTTTGCCGTTGAGGCGCCGGAAATCGCCAGCGGCATTGTGGAAATAAAGGCCATCGCCCGGGAAGCAGGCGCTCGTTCTAAGATTGCGGTCTATTCAAATGATGAGCATATTGACCCGGTCGGCTCATGTGTCGGACAGAAAGGCACCCGAGTAAACACCATTACGGGAGAGCTGGGGGGAGAAAAAATTGATATAATTCCTTGGTCGGAGAATCCGAAGCAGTTTGTTTCTAACTCTCTTTCCCCGGCAAAAGTTATCTCTATTGAAATAGACGAGCGAGAGCATAAAGCCACGGTGGAAGTGGCTGATGGTCAATTGTCACTGGCCATAGGCAAAAGCGGACAAAACGTACGCCTGGCGGCCAAGCTTACCGGCTGGAGAATAGACATTAAGGGTGATGGGGTTTCAGAAGAAAATAAGAAATAAATTATTATTAACAAAACAAAAAAATGGATAAATTTTTATTGTTTATACTTGTCAGTTCAGTCGTATCAATACTTTACGGGTTGGTCGTGGCTAAAAAGATATTAAAAAAGAGCGCTGGTAACGAAAAAATGCAAGGAATTGCCAAAGCCATAGAAGAAGGAGCTACGGCTTATTTGAATAGGCAATACAAAACTATCGGCGTCATTGCCGTTATATTATTTTTTATCATGGGTCTCGTTCCACAGTTGGGCTGGACGACGGCATTCGGGTTTATCTTCGGCGCGATTCTTTCGGCTTTAGCTGGGTACATTGGGATGAATGTTTCGGTACGAGCAAATGTGCGCACCGCGGAAGCCGCTAAATTAGGTCTGAAAGAATCCTTAGCCATCGCTTTTGACGGTGGCACAGTTACCGGACTTCTAGTCGTCGGGCTTTCTTTGCTTGGAGTTACTTTGTCTTTTATGGTAACTGGCGACGTAAAAGCGCTTATCGGTTTTGGTTTTGGTGGCTCCTTAATATCAATCTTTGCCCGTTTGGGCGGAGGCATTTTTACTAAAGCCGCGGACGTAGGGGCGGATCTGGTGGGAAAATTAGAAGCCGGCATACCGGAAGACGATCCGAGAAATGCCGCCTTTATCGCGGACAATGTGGGCGACAATGTGGGCGACTGCGCTGGTATGGCGGCGGATCTTTTTGAGACCTACGCGGTTACTTCTATCGCCACAATGCTTTTGGGCTCGCTTATTTTCCCCGACTCACCGAATGCGCTTCTCTTCCCTTTGGCCCTCGGTGGGATGGCGGCTCTCGCCTCAATTGTGGGCACTTTTTTCGTACGCTTAGGAAAATCTGCCCGCGCAGGCGGATCACCAAATATAATGAATGCTTTATACAAGGGTTTGATTGCGACAGGAGTGATTTCGGCAGTCGCTTTTTACCCAATTACAAAAATGCTAATGGGAGACAATGGACTTTATGATGCGCTAAATCTTTTCTACGCAACCTTGGTCGGACTGGTGGTCACTGGGTTCTTGGTGGTCATTACCGAATATTTTACCGCTTCCAAATATGCCCCTGTTCGATCCATTGCCAATGCGTCGATTTCCGGACATGGTACCAATATAATTCAGGGACTTGCGATTTCAATGAAATCAACTGCTTTACCGGTAATAGTTATCACACTCGGAATTCTTTTCTCCTACAATTTTGCCGGCCTTTATGGTATTGCGGTCGCGGCTATGTCCATGCTTTCCATGGCGGGCATTATCATAGCCATTGATGCTTATGGACCAATTACTGATAACGCCGGAGGTATTGCGGAAACAGCTGGGCTATCCCCGGAAGTAAGGACTATTACCGACGCTCTTGATGCGGTCGGCAACACCACCAAAGCAGTCACCAAGGGCTATGCCATCGGCTCAGCCGGCCTTGCTGCTCTTGTTTTATTTGCTTCTTATACCCAAGAATTTGCAAACGCTGGTCTAAATCTTAATTTCACTTTAGAAGATCCAAAGCTTATTGCGGGACTTTTCTTGGGCGGACTTCTGCCTTATTATTTCGGAGCGCTTTGTATGGAAGCAGTGGGAAAAACCGCGGGTAAAGTAGTCGAAGAGGTACGCAGACAATTTAGAGAAATAAAAGGAATCATGGACGGTAGTGGAAAACCAGAGTACGGAAAATGTGTGGACATTGTGACTAGTAGCGCCATCAAGCAGATGATCGTGCCAGCCCTTATCCCAATTGTCGCACCAATTTTAGTTGGTTTTATCTTAGGACCAGTTGCTCTCGGCGGAATGTTGGTGGGCTCAATCATCACCGGACTTTTCGTGGCAATATCCATGACCTCTGGCGGCGGGGCCTGGGACAACGCGAAGAAATACATTGAAGAAGGAAACCACGGCGGTAAAGGAGGAAATGCTCATAAGGCAGCTATCACCGGAGACACCGTAGGCGACCCTTATAAAGATACGGCCGGACCCGCTATCAACCCGATGATTAAAGTACTCAATATTGTGGCCTTGCTTCTGGTGGCTTTCTTGGTATAATCAAGTGAATCTGGGTTTATTAGCTTTAATAGAAAATCGTAATTTTATGAAAAAACACTTAAAACCATTTGTATTTTTAGTAGTATTGGGCTTGATGCTTTCAAGCCCCACAGCCAGAGCGGAAGACAACGGTGACGCGGAAGATAATGACGGCAATAATAATAGTAGACCAATTTTTAATCAGTTAATAAAAACTGACCGAGAAGCATTTAGGGAAAAAGTTAAAACTGAAAGAAGGGACTTTGTTGAAAAATTAAAGACCGATCGCGAAAAATTTAGGTCCGAAGTTAGAATAAAAAAAGAGGAATTCAGGTCAGCCAGTAAAGAAAGAAAGGCAGAATTTCGAAGCAGGGCCAGAGAGATGCTGAGCCAAAGATTTGAAGTGGTTGTTGCCAATCTTGAAAAGATTCAGGCCCGAGTTGGTGAAATAATTGAAAAATTAAAGGCAGATGGCAAAGACACTGAAGATGCGGAGAGTTACTTGGATTTATCTGAGCAAAAATTAGAGGCGGCGAAAGATAAAGTGGCTGAAATCAAGGCCCTAATTCCTGACACGGACGAGAAAGTCACCCCGGAAGTATTTGAACAAATTAAACTCCTAGCCAGAGAAGCCAAGGACTTGCTGAAGGAGTCCCACAGCGCTCTTCGAGATGCAATTAAAGAAATAAAGGATTTAAGGGGTGAAGATAATATTACAAACTAATTTTCAAAACCATGGAACCAGAACAAAAAACAAACGGCGCGCTAATTGGTTCAGTTATCATAATAATAATCTTGATCGTTGGCGGGATTTTCCTTTGGAAAACCAGCTTAAAAGAGAGACCAGTGCCAACTGATGAGGGTAGTACTTCGGAGGACGATACGGCAAGCATGGAAGCAGAATTAAACGCTATGGATTTAGAGAATCTGGATGGGGGTATCTAAATGAAAATCACAGTCAAGAAATTACCAAAAAGCGAAATAGAAATTGAGGGTGAGCTAGAAAGTGAATTATTGGAAAACTATTACTCTCCGGCGCTTAAAAAAATGGGTGCCACTTTAGAGCTCCCTGGTTTTAGAAAGGGTAAAATACCAAATAACGTCCTTGTTTCTAAAGTTGGAGACATGCGGATTTTGGAAGAGATGGCCGAGCTGGCGCTTTCGGAATACTATCCAAAGATAATAGAGCAGGAAAAATTAGATGTAGTTGGCCGACCGGAAATTTCTATTACTAAGTTAGCCCGGAAAAATCCTCTTGGTTTTAAGATTAAAACCGCTGTGTTGCCGGAAATTAAATTACCTGATTATAAAAAAATCGCCAAAAAAGTGCTTGGAGGGATTACGGAAGCGGAAAAAAGGGTAACAGTATCGGATGAAGACGTAGAAAACACCATTATGGATATTAGAAAATCCCGCGCGCCGAAAAAGCATGTAACGGAAGAAGCAAAAGAAGCAGAAAAAGAAGAGTTGCCAGAATTAAATGATGCTTTTGTGCAAACGCTCGGACCCTTCAAAGGTGTGGCGGATTTTAAGGTTAAACTGCGAGAAAATATAAAACTGGAAAAAGAAAATCAAGTGAAAGAAAAAACCCGACTGAAAATTATTGAGAAAATAATAGAAGATACGGAAGTGGAAACGCCAGAAATTTTAATTGAAGCAGAGCTGAGTAAAATCATGTATCGAATGGAGTCCGACATTACCCAGATGGGGCTAAAATTTGAGGATTATTTGAAACATTTAAATAAAACCATAGCGGACTTAAGAAAAGAATTTAGAAACGACGCAGAAAAGAAAACCAAGCTCGGGCTTGTGTTAAACGAGATCGCTAAGACAGAAAAAATTGTCGCGGATGAAACCGAAGTGGCAAAAGAAGTGGCGCATATACTAGAGCACTATAAGGATGCGGACCCCGAGCGAGCTCGCATGCACGCCGAAAATGTTCTCACGAACGAGAAAATCTTTCAGTTTTTGGAAACGCAGTAATGCTGGCAGTAGGTCAATATTTTGTAAAGTTGGTAATTCTAGCATATGCGGAAATTACTCACTTTTTACTTATACCCAAGAATTTTCGCTCCGTTGGTAGAAGCAATTTCAACGAGCGCGTCAAGGTTGTAATATCGGCAGGCCTCCTGCATCAAACGCAATTCCGTCCACATATCCCCGTCCACAAATGGCTCATAGAAGTCCGCAATGTTGTCCACGCCCAGGCCTACCAGTACCCCTGCCTCCAGCATTTCTGGTACATTGGCAATGGAATTATGTACTGGCGCTGTGTGCTGATCTAGCTGACGCATAGAAAGAGCAGCCGAAGGACACACGGCAACCGCGATACCGAGTTCCGCCATTTCTTTATAAATTTTCATGCGATATTCTTTCGGCTGGGCCGAAGTGGAGATAGCATGCACGGCTACCGTTCGGCCTTGGTAGCCGTAACGTTTTACCGCCTCAATTAATTTCTCCGTATCGCGTTCATCCGGGTTATTTTCCTGGTCAATGTGCACGTGGATTGGTTTATTTAATTTTTTAGCAATTTCAAAAAGATAGTCCAAATGTTTCGTATCATCCGGCCGATCCTTGGACGGTAGTCCGCCGGCAATGTCCGCTTTGGCTGTAATTTCTTCGTAAAGAGCGCGAGCTTTATCGTCCACCAACCCGCCTAAAGGTTGAGTAATAGTAAGTAAAGTAATTTTATCTTTATATTCGAGTTTTACTTCGTTGGCCGCGTCTATCGCCTTGTGCCCAACGGCGTCATAAGCATCCACGAAAGTGCAAGTTAGTTTGCATCCTTGTTTAATCAAGCCGTCGAGGGCTCTTTTTATTCTCTCTTTTATCTCGGGCACCGTGGCCGCCCGTTTTATACCATCACTCATACGCCACTTTTCTTCCATACTAACCATGGACTTATCTAAACCTTCACGGGTAATGTAATAGGCCTTGTCAAAATGTGCGTGGCAGTTCACAAATCCGCCATTTTTTTTGATGGCCTCAAGCATTTGTGTTTTTAAGTCCCAAGGTTTATGCATATTTTTCTTTTATTTCTTGGTAGGCCTCCCTCCAATTTTTACCCTTTTTAACTAACTTCAGGGCTAGGTCGGTGGCGTAAAGTTCTGGACTGCAGGCATTTTCCAAATTTTTTTTCTTGGCTTCTAAATTTTTGATGACCAGGGTCATGACTTCGATGGTTTCAAGCGCAAGTTTCATGCCTTTTATATACGGCTCTTTGGTGAGCTGAAAATCCCTGTTATATCCGGCCATTAAGGCCTTTATCACATTCTCTATTTGATGTTGGTAGCCATTGAAGATGCCGATATTCCCCCTGATTAGTTCCAACACGTCATAATTCTTCTTCTGGGGCATAATGCTGGAGCCCGTCTTAAAAGAGTCCGGCAGGGTAAAAAAATTAAATTCTTTAGTAGTGAAGAGAAGTAGGTCATTCGCGATTTTACCAAGATCAAACATCACACCTCCGACGGATTGTAAAATAATGTTCTCAAATTTCCCGCGAGACATGGCGCAATACATTGGATTGTCCTGAATTTTCTTAAAACCCAATTCTTTAGTGGTAAATTTTCTATCCAAGCCAAGAATTTTTTCGCCGTAGCCAGCCGCGGAGCCGAGAGGGTTCTGGTCTGTCACTTTCCTCACCGCTTCAAGTAAAATTAGGTCGTCTTTTAAGCTGTCATGGTAGGAACCGAGCCACATCCCCACCGAGCTAGGCATGGCTCTCTGCATATGAGTATAGCCAGGCATTTTTATTTTACCTTGTTTTTTTATTTGCTGGGCTAGTGTTTTAATTAAATTTTCTACTTTCTTTTCAACTTCTAACAATTTTTCTTTACTGAAAAGACGCGTCATGGTTAAGGACTGATCATTGCGGGAGCGTCCAGTGTGAACTTTCTTGCCTACTTCACCGTAATTTTCTGTCAGGTAGGCCTCAATGGCGGTATGGCCGTCTTCTTGGGACTTATCAATTTTGAATGATCCCCTCTTCCAGAGCGACAAGATTTTATTTAGTCCATTTATCAATAATTTGAGTTCTTTGTCATTTAATATTTTTATTTTGCGTAACATTTTAGCATGAGCCATTGTGCCCTTTATGTCGTAAGACAAGAGTTCTAAGTCGAGCAGATAGTCAACCCCGACAGTGTAGTTTTCCACCACGCTGTTGGTCTTGGTCCCTCCTTTTTTATCCCATAGTTTTTTCATAGTTTTTTAGTTAATTATTCGTAGACAAAAAAATAACCCCGCGACTGGGGTTTTTAGTGGAAACAGAAAAAAGCGTTCGGGTGTAGCACTTATGAAACTTTTTACCTAGACAGCACATTAGGTAAGATGGTAGCACCCTGCCACTGATGGAGCAAGTGGAAAACTTTGAGATAAATTTATTACTTGAAAAATTTCTAAAAAGGTATAATATATAAATATGTTAATACCTACGGTTATAGAAAAATCGCAGTTCGGGGAGAGAGCTTATGATATTTACTCTCGCCTTTTGCGCGAGCGCATTATATTCTTGGGCGGTCCGATTGACGACAATACGGCCAATATCATCATTGCCCAGCTTCTTTTCCTGGAGTCCGAAGACCCGAAGAAAGACGTCTTCCTTTACATAAATTCTCCGGGCGGTTCGGTCACCTCTACCATGGCCATAGTGGACACCATGAACCATGTGCGTCCGGATATTTCTACTTTTTGTGTGGGCTTAGCGGCCTCCGGCGGAGCAATTATTCTCTCCGCTGGTAAAAAGGGCAAACGCTATATCCTGCCGAATGCCGAAGTGATGATTCATCAGCCGCTCGGCGGGGTGGAAGGTCAGGCCTCCGACATTGCCATTACGGCTAAACATATTTTGAAGACCAGAGATAATTTAAATAAATTGTTAGCGAAAAATACCGGCAAGTCCCTAGTGCAAGTAGAAAAAGACGTGGAGCGGGACTTCTTCATGGATGCCGAGGAGGCCAAAAATTATGGAATTATAGATGAAATAGTAACGAAGTCCAAAGCCCCCGTAGCGAAATCCTAACAACTATTTTATTTCTATCGTGCCTCCCGTGTTGCCAGCCACGATGTACTCGGCGACTTTGTTTTCCACAATTTTTTCTATAGCGCGCTTAATCGGACGAGCGCCAAATTCTGGGTCAAAACCGGCTGTAGAAACTTTATCAATTAGGGCATCCGTTACTAAAAGTTTAATATTATTGTCGGCGAGTAAGCGCGCGGCTAGTTCTCGAAGGAGCAGTGAAGATATTTTTCTCGCCTGCGATTGGTCAAGCGGCCTAAAAAGAATAATGGAGCTCCATCTATTCAAAAATTCCGGGGCAAATATATTATCTTTGATTAAAGTATTAATTAACTCTTTTTTCTCAATGGAACGATTTTGAATAATATTAATACTGCCGGCGTTCGAGGTGGCAATAATAATGGCGTTCTTAAAACTTGCTTCCCACCCACTGCCACGAGTTAGGCGACCTTCATCCAATATTTGCAAAAGCAAGTTCAGAATTAGCCGATTGGACTTCTCCAGCTCGTCAAAAAATACCAGAGACAACGGCGCCTCTTCTACGACCGAAACCAATCGATTGACAAAGAGAGGAAGGGAATCCGGCAGAGAAAATTCACTCATGTCAAAACGAATCATGGCATCCTTGCGACCGAAATAACATTCGGCTAAAATCTTGGCCGTATAGGTTTTACCAACTCCAGTAGGACCTAAAAAAAGAAAACTCCCAGCCGGCTTGTTGGGGTCGGCGACCCCAGAGCGTAAGCGACGAAGGGCCAGAGAGACGTCTTCGACTGCTTCGTCTTGCCCAACAATTTTGCTTTTCATTAAACTCTCGAGCTCCACCAACACTTTCTTTTCGTCTGCGCCAATAGCGCCTATGGGGATGTTGGTCTTGTCAGATACGATTTGCCTAACATCGTCTATCGTGATTGACTTTTCTAGCGTGCGCAACTCTTCAAGAATGGCGACCGACTTGGCGGGCTCGGGTTGGTTGCCAATCAGCCGATCAGCAAGCCGTACGATCTCTTGAAGCGCTTCATCGCTAATTCTAATTTCATTCTGACGGGCATAATTAATAAGCACCGCCATCGTGTCGGCCGGAGCTGTTTCTTCTATGCTTACTTTTTCAAATTGGGAAACAAATTCGGGGTGTTTTTTTAATACTTCATTGTAATTAAAAAAATCCGTGATGGCCACAATGCCAAGATTGGGTAATTGCAAGTACGGCATCAGCCGTTCGTACAGGGACTCATAAGCATGGATATTTTTGAGAACCAAAATAACATTCCCGGCCGCGGCCGCTTCTTTCAGACATTTGTCAAAATCCGGCAAGCTTAAATTTTCCAGATATAGCTCTACCACTCGATGCAGACGAATGCCCTTGAAAGAAACCCCTGACTGTCCCAGACGGCCCAGGTGGCCAACAATGGTGGATTTGCCCGTACCGGCACCGCCCAGCAGCAGCACATTGTGATTTACATTATTAGAAAGCCCGCGTTCAATCATCCGCAGAGCTTTTTCTTTGCCGAAAAGTTTTACCCGAGGCGACCCGGCAAGCTCGCGGCTGTGCACGTTGAGCGTATAAGTATTACCATAAGAAAGAAAAGCGCCGAAGCTTCCGAGGCCCTCTAAATATTCACGGCTAATTTTAATCGGTAGTAATAAAAAAATCGGAAAGGTTAAAAACACAACGGTGGTAAATAAAAGACCGATAATTATAAAAACAACGCGAGCGACAAACCCCAAAGTCCGCGATAATATGGCAAAAACCATTTTTTCAAAAAAAGAATAATTGCCCTTGATATCCGTATCTCTCTCCCAGGGAGCAAAAAGAGTTCCGACAAGCAGCGGAACAGAAAAAGCGTTAAAAGCGTAGGATAGAAGGTTTTTCCAGGACGTTAAGCCAGAGGGCATTTTTATATTCTAACACATATGGACAAGTCATTAGTAATCTGCTATACTTCATTCGTTGAAATTTACAAATTATTTTCGCTTAACTTACGTCGGTTTATAGGAATATCCATATATTATGAAGTGTTCAAGAAAAAATCTAAGAGGAAATTTTCAAATCTTTAGAAAAATCGCTCAAAAAGAACCGCAAATATAGTGGCTTGTTCTTATAAGTCGGGGTCACGGACTTATGGGATTAACAATAATAACTCTAATCGGGGCTCTAGTGCTCCTTTTGGGCATAGGCATTGGGTATTATTTGCGCTTAATTATCGCGCTCGGGAAAAGGCGTTCTATTGAAATTGACATTAAGCAGATGATGGTTGCGGCCAAGGAAGAAGCGCAGAGAATCACGGACGAAGCAAAGAAAAAGTCGGAGAGAGACCTGGCTACCTTAAAAGAGGAAGAGAAAAAGAAGGAACAAGAGTTCAAAGAAACGGAAAAACGTCTTATTAAAAAAGACGAGTTTTTGGACGCCAGGCAAGTTGAAATAGATAAAGAAGTTGAGAATATAAAATTGAAAGTTGAAGAAATAAAAAGAATTCAAGAAAAGGTTTCTAAAATAGAAGAGGAAAAAGCAAGCCAGCTGGAGAGAGTGGCGCGGCTTTCCCAGGAAGAAGCTAAGGAAGAGCTTCTAAAAGAAGTGGAAAAAAAGTATGAAGAGGATATTTTAAGCAGAATGCAAAAGTTGGAAAACACCAACGAGGAAAAGCTGGACCGAAGGGCGAAAGATATTCTGGCCACCAGCATTCAGCGCCTGGCTTCTAGTACCGCCTCGGAATTAATGACTACGGTGGTATCAATTCCAAATAACGAAATCAAGGGCAAAATTATCGGCAAAGAAGGCAGAAATATAAGGGCTTTTGAACGGGCCGCCGGAGTAGAACTCATCGTGGATGACACTCCCGGCTCTATTGTTATCTCTTCTTTTGACCCGATCAGGCGGCAAGTAGCGCGCCTGGCGTTGGAGAATTTAATCTTAGATGGGCGCATTCAGCCGGCTAAAATTGAAGAACTGGTAGAAAAAGCGAAAGAAGAGATAAATAAAATAATCAAAGAGAAAGGTGAGCAGGCGGTGTATGAATGCGGAATCTTTAACTTTGATCCGCGCATTGTGGCTATCATCGGGCGGCTATACTTCCGCACTAGCTATGGACAAAACGTGCTTCAGCATTCCATTGAGATGGCGCACATTGCCGGCATGCTGGCGGAGGAACTTGGCGCGGATGTTGCCATTGCAAAAGCGGGGGCTTTGGTGCACGACATCGGCAAGGCGCTGGACCATGAAGTGCAAGGCACGCATATAGAGATAGGTATGCGCATACTGCAGAAGTTCGGCGCGGACGAAAAGATTATTACCGCCATGAAGAGCCATCATGAGGACTATCCATATGAAACAATAGAGTCCGTTATTGTGCAAACTGCGGACTCCATTTCCGGTGGCCGCCCTGGAGCCCGCCGCGACTCCGTAGAAAACTACTTGAAACGTTTGAAGGAGCTGGAAGCATTGGTAAATGCCTTCCCGTCAGTGGAAAAATCCTACGCCCTGCAGGCCGGCCGTGAAATACGCATCTTCGTCACCCCGGAGAAAATTTCGGACGCCGAAGCCAAGCTCATGGCTCGCGATATTGCCATGAAAATAGAGCAAGAATTGAAATATCCCGGTGAAATCAAGGTCACTTTGATAAGGGAGACCCGGGTAATCGAGTATGCTAGATAAATAGAGGATTTTAGGGCCCTGCCCCGCACCAAGTTGTAAACTTTGGTATGGGGTTGCTCTTGAAATCCCCTTGATATATAATGCAGGAGAACTACAAAGGTAGTAATTTTATAAGCAATTGGCCTCCGCCACGGCGGGGCAAGGTCGAGATATTACAAAAATCACTAAAAATATATGAATAAACAAGCATTAGCGGAGTGGGTACACGGAAAGCTTGGCGGTACAAAGGTCCAAGCAGAGGAAATCGTCGACGGATTGTTTGGCGCTATCATTGATACCTTGAAAAAGGGCGGTGAGGTCTCAATCGCCGGCTTCGGAATCTTTTCCGTAAAACAGAGAGCGGCTCGCATGGCTCGCAATCCAAAGACCGGAGAGCAGGTCAAAGTAGCAGCCAAGAAAGTTCCAAAATTCCGAGCAGCCAAAGGTTTGAAGGACACGATTGCCTAAATTTCTGTTCGCCTCTGGCGGATTCTCTCGATATAAAAACAAAACCCCGAAAGGGGTTTTGTTTTGGAATTTATAAAAATTTAGTATTTCCTAATAACCGCTTTCAAAACCGCGATCACATTTAAGCTATGCTCCGGGTATATCGGCTTGTAGTTCTCATTGGCTGGTTCTAGCCAGGCCTTACTCCCTTGTTTACGAAAATATTTCATAGTGTACTCGCCGTCCACTTCCGCTATTACAATTTGCCTATCACGAGCCGTGTTGCACCGCTCCACTAGCACCATATCTCCCTTTTCTATGTGCGCGTCAATCATGGAGTCCCCATCCACCTCCAACATGTATGTAAATTCTTTCTTGCCTACCAGCATTTCATCCAAGGAGACAGTGTCCGCCAATTCTTCATCTACCGTAGCTGGCAGTCCCGCTGTTACGAGCCCGAGCATCGGCACTTCCCCGAAAGAGTCCGTGGGCACTAGCCGGCCCAAGTGATCCTTCTCCACCAGCCCTGCCTCCACCATCTTCCCCACAATCTTAAAAACGGCATTCTTGGATTTGAAACCGAAAATCCTCAGCATCTCCGAATATGTCGGCATACGATTTTCTTCTTTATAAAATGACTCTATCTTGGTCTGGTAAGGACTACGCATAGATGTTTCGAATATCCTTACGGAAGAATAAGTGAATCATTCTTTGCGCGAAACTCTTGCGATTCAGATAGCGCATGCGGCGAAGCATGAGGCGGTGGTCTCGAGCTTCCCTGCTATAATTCTCTCCGCGTATTATTTTATGATCAATAATTTTATTGATCTTCTGTATCTCCTTCTCTAACATTTTTAAGTATTGTGATTGTGACATATATTTTAAAAAGCTGATAGCTATTAGCTAACTAGCTGATTAGCTTGTAATCTATTTAGTATAAGTGAACGAGCGTTCACCTGTCAACTGCTAAGCTGTGGATAACTCCGACGCCCATTTATAGGGTCGGAGTCCGACTTTTTACGTCGGACTAATTATTCACCCTTCGACTATGCTCAGGATCTAAGCGACCTTCGGCCTATACTGTATGGCTTCTAGAATATGACTGGCTCTGTGCAACCAAAGCAAAAAGCATGAAATATTTTTCCAAATCCTTAAAGTCGCTTTTATATTCTGTGCCACCGAGCACTGCATCAGCAAAAACTTCTCTGGCGCGGTCAAGTTCTAGGCGGCGGTTGCTCCAGCGCCTATCAGCTTGAGTAAGGTCGAATAAATCCATGGCCCGAGTTACCGCTCCCCAAAAAGAGTCCTCATCTTTACCTCGCCATTTAGCAGCGCGACCTACTTCGCTTCCGATATTGCCAAGCTGTTCGGCTAGTGTAAACGATTGCCATTTTTCTTTTGAAACAGTTGCCATAATTTATTGAACCAATCTACTGATAATTTGGAGAATTTTTTCCTTGATTTCTTCACTTTCTACATCACGGGTTCGATTCCCCAAATTCGGTTTCAGGTTTATCATTGAGTCAAACTCAATAAAATCATCCCCGGTCTTCTCTAAATATAAGTTTATCCCCCAAGTATCTTCTCCCTTTGAACTTTCCTTTTCAATTAATAGAGATTGAATATCTACATGTAACTCTCCGCCGACTCCCATAATTCTCTGTTTTATATCAACAACTGCTTTTATGATATCGCCATACTGTTCGTGAGCCAGAGTTTTGAGCTCAGTTCGACTTATTTTATCTTTTATAATTTTAGTTTCCATAATCTTATTTTAGCATTAATTGTTCACTTTCGGCCTATACTGGATCGCTTCGAGGATGTGGTTGGCTTTAATCTCTGGAGAGCTTTCTAAGTCGGCGATGGTGCGGGCAATTTTGATGACTCGGTGGTAGGCGCGGGCGGAGAGTGCTAAGCGCTCGGCGCTATTGTTTAAAAGCTCTTTAACGTCCGGCGAAAGTGGCGCAAAAATGCCCAAATCTTTTGCATTCATATCGCTATTTGTTTTTAGTTTTCTTTTGCTATTTAAAAATCTTTTTTCTTGAATGAGTCGCGCGGCCTTGACTCGATCTTTTATCGTGTGTGTTCTCTCACTTCGGACAACTTCATCGCTTAACTTTTTATAGTCCACATTCCCGACAGTCACCCATAAATCTATACGATCTATAATCGGCCCCGAGATTCTACGATTGTATCTTTCTAGATCGTTTGGGCGACAAATACAAACTTTATCTTTGTTACCTCTATTCCCGCACGGGCAGGGATTCATTGCGGCGACTAAAATAAAATTAGACGGAAATATCGCCGAGCCTCGCGCTCGAGAAATAGAAACAATATTATCTTCCAGTGGCTGACGAAGCGCCTCTAGTACCCTTTTTTCAAATTCTGGGAATTCATCTAGAAAGAGCACGCCTTTGTGCGCCAACGTCACTTCCCCGGGTTTTGGATTTGATCCACCGCCGATCATCGACACATAACTCGCAGTATGATGTGGCGCGCGAAATGGTGGCTCGGTGATAAGCGCATCTTCTAGTAATCCTACAATAGAATGAATGCCGGTAATTTCTAAAATGTCATCATTGCCAAGCTCTGGTAATATGTGTGAAAATACTCTGGCGAGCATTGTCTTGCCAGTGCCCGGCGGTCCCGAAAGCGCAATGTTGTGCCCACCCGCCGCCGCTATCTCAAGCCCACGCTTCGCAGACTCTTGTCCCTTAATATCAGAAAAGTCCACATCGTGAGTCTTGTCTTTACGAATTATTTCTGTTGGTTTTTGTGCTAAAATTTTTGGACGTTCTTTTTCCATCGGATTTCCTTTTCTATCTAAATGTATTTTAGAGACATGATCAATAACTTCCTTTAATGTTTTCGCGCCATAGATCGTAATACCAGGCACCAATGCCGCCTCCTGCGCATTCATCACCGGCACAAAGATTTCTTGGAAACCCAGTCGCATCGCTTGTTCGGTGAGTGGTAGCACTCCTTTGATGGGCTGAAGTTCGCCATTGAGAGCAAGTTCTCCTAAAAATATTTTTCCCTTGGGGTCAAAATCTATTTCCTCGCCCGAAAGTAAATATGCGAGCGCAATTGCCAGATCAAAATATGGACCTTCTTTCTTTAAGTCTGCCGGCGAGAGTGATATGACTATTTTTTGATTTTGATTTTTGGGAGATTTGAAACCAGAGTTCTTTAGCGCGGAACTCATGCGATCTTTTGACTCATCCACCGCTTTATCAGGAAGTCCGACCAGAGTAAAAGCATGCAATGTTTTCTTCGTAATATCGACTTCTATCGTAACAATTTTACCCTTCAATAGATGCGTCTGCGCGGAATATACTCTTGAAAATGACATATTGTCTCATATTAACCTTCTAGATGTTCTTTGCAAGTTCGCGCAGCTGGATTCGCCTCTAAACGATCATCTTCAATATCTTTTTTACAAACTTCGCATTTACCAAATGACTCGCGATTTACACTTTTGAGCGCCCGCAAAATATCATTCAGTCGGGGCGCCAAGGTCTTAATCATAGAACTCTTTGCTTCAAAATCCTCGAACCTGTCCGCCATTTCATTCGGGTCCGCCTCCGGTGTATCTTGTTCTTCTGGCGTTGCTTCCCATTCCCCTGTTTCTGGATTGAGCTTGCCCATGTCCCTCAATTGTTCAAGTAAAATATCTCTTTCTTTTTCCAGTTTCTCTTTGATTTTCTTCTTATCCAACATGCCCGTATGATAGCATGCTTTATTTTAATAGCAATGAACCAGTATTGCTATTATTCCCAATTACATTGGCCCAAGTCCGGTCTGCAACTCTTATGATGGGGATTTCAATTGCATAGATCAAGAACCGAACCTGTGCCCGTATATTTCATTAGAACCCCAAGACGGAGAAGCGACTGAGAGCGGCTTTAGTAAAAATCCGAATGGTTTTCTTGCTCGTGGCCTCCTAAATAGACCAGATGATGAGGCAGATGTGTGGACTCTTTCGGTTCAATCTCCCTGCTTTGAAGGGGAGTGCCCGGCGGACTATGACGAAAACATAAACGGGACGCCACTTCCGCAGGCCGACAAGGGTAAAACATTTAAATGTAATTTGTTCGTGGAGTCAGATGAAATCCCGGAGATCGTCCGTTATTTTGCTCCCGAAAAAGCCCTGGCCGACGACGCACAGAATTCCATAGAAATTTCCGCAGTATTTACGGGGGGAACTGACACTTGCACTACTGACTGTTTTTCCAACGTACTTTTTTTACCGGGGATAAAGGGAAGCGTTTTAAAAAAGAGTGCGGATACTCTCTGGCCGCCCACTGTGTTTAGTTTCAACGACATAGAGCAACTGGCCCTGACAGACGAAGGCGAGAGCGAGTACAATATTTATACCGACGGCATTTTAAACAAATTCATTACCACTCCAATTTATGAACCCTTTTCAGATTTTATGGACGGTTTAATTTTGCAAGAACTGATCAATGAATGGCTGCCTCTCGCCTACGACTGGAGATTTTCTCCAAAAAAAATTCTGCAGGACGGCATTAAAACACAAAGCGAAGTCCTGAATGTGATCGATGAAATAGAAACTTTGGCGATCAACTCCAAAACCGGCAAGGTAATCATTGTTGCGCATTCAATGGGCGGGTTTTTTGGGAAGGCAATAATAAAAGAACTGGAAAATCGCGGAGAGAGTGGTCTAATAGATTCTTTCGTAATGGTGGGCGTGCCTCAACTAGGAACTCCTCAGGCAACAGCTGCCATGTTGCACGGGGATGACGAGGGAATTGTAGCCGGGCTAGTTGTCAACGCTTCTGAAATGCGGGCCATCGCGCAAAATATGCCTAGCGCCTACAACCTCCTTCCTTCCCCGCAGTACTTTGATCAAGTATCAGACCCAGTTATTAAATTCGATCCAACTAAACCATTCACAGAAGCATGGCGAAACCTTTGGGGAGAAACTATCAATACTTATAATAATTTCTTTTCATTTTTGATTGGAGCAGACGGACGTAGCAGACCTGCCGAAAATATATTGCAGATCCCGGAAGTCCTCCGAGGGGATCTAATGCTTTCTGTAAAAAATTTCCATGATGAATATGATGATTACCAATTCCCAACCGGCATTCGTGTTGTTCAGGTTGCTGGATGGGGTCTTCCAACAACAAAAGCCGTTAATTACACAACTAAACATCCATTGCAAAATTTTGGCTATGAAACAATTCCTACTCGCGAGGGTGACAGAACTGTAGTTTACCCCAGTGCAATCTCTTCTGATGCGGATGAAACATATTTTTTTAATGTTTTCGAATTTAATAAACAATTGAATTCTAACGCGCAACACCGTGACCTTTTAAGCACGAATGCAATCCAAGATTTAATAGAATCTGTAATAAAGAATGAAGATATCTCTAGCACAAATTTTATTTTTAATACAAAACCAGTACCAATAGATCTCGATGATCAATTGGTGGTAAGTACCAATTCCCCGGTCATTCTTGGCGTATACGATCAGTCCAGGAATTTTACCGGTGTTGATCCGAACCAGGATCTCTCAGCTGATATTTTAACTGTTGAGGAAGGAATTCCAGGAAGTACTTTTCTTTACACCAGCGAAGGCCAACAAATATTTCTTCCGAAAGAAGGGATTTATTATTTTACTTACCAAGGTGTCGGTAGCGGTCCAACCACTGTTGAAATTGAAAATTTCACAGCCGATACCGTGCTCCCGATAGTTTCATATACAGATATTCCAACCACCCCGGATACTGTTGCAAATTTTACGGTGGAAAGCGATGTCCCAGAGAATACAGTTATAGAACTTGATACTGATGGCAACGGAGCGACAGACGAAACAATTGATTCAGACAATTACGAACCCTCGCCAAATGAACTCCTTACTCTTATCAAAGAAAAAATATCTGCCCTTAATATTAAAAACAATCTCAAGAAGAATCTTCTGAAGAAAATCGCCGGGCTTGAAAAGAAAATTGAGAACAAAAAGCAGAGGAACCTTAAAATACTTGCGGGTCTTGAGAAAAAAATATCCAATCAAGAAATAAAGGGAAAGATAAATTCTCTTGATGCCAACGAGATTATCAGCTTGCTAAATGCCCTTGAAGCGGAAGCGGAAAATATCGCGCTTGACTCCTCTATAATTACCGACTTAAAAAACAAAATTCAAACTTTAGCTATTACTGATGGCCTAAAAAATAGCTTGCTGAAACAAATTGAACGTCTTGAAAAGAAAGAAGTACTCATCAAAACCCTGGCTAATTTATCTAAAAATATAATGAAGAAAGCCGAAAAAGGCAAAGTGACCGATGCGGATGCGCAAATGCTTATTGAATTGCTTGGTCAGATTGAAAGTGTGATATAATTAAAAAACATGAGCATAAAAAAAATAACACTGCTATTTCTTTGTTTATCATTAGTTGGCCTAGGTGTCTCTTATTATATTTTTCAATTAGATTTACAAACAAGCGCCACGGGAGACCTATTGTTGAAATTAAGGGATGGTCTGTTTTACGGCATGTCTGCTCTCGCTCTCATATTTCTCATTCTCCTCTTTCTCCCTCGCGCGTTTCCCGCGTGGAAAAAGTTTGCTATTTGGTTTATACCACTTGCGACTTTACTTTTTATTTTCTACCCCGACCCGGGCTCCGGCGATTATTTTTCTCCTTACCCTGAACAAGTTTATAAATGGGTCAGTATTCTTTATGTGGTTATAAGTATTGGAATTATCGCTTTCTCAACTCGTAAATCAAGCGTCACACCCACTTTACCCAACTAAAGTAGCTAGGCGGTAAAATAATTTGAAAGGATTAAAGGTGTCAGAGATTAAAGGTGGATTAAAGGTGTCAGGAACCTTTCTTTTTACACTATTACATGGGATTAAAGGTGTCAGGAACCTTTCTTTTTACACTATTACATGTTAATATAGATCTATGGGAAGACCCCAAAGAACTGACGTTGGTGGATATGTGTACCATGTATTAAATCGAGCTAATGCTCGGATGACTATATTTAGTAATGATAAAGAATATCAAGGCTTTGAAGCAATACTTTTCGAAGCAATGGAAAAATTTAAGATGAGACTCATCGCATACACTCTGATGCCAAATCATTTTCATTTAGTTCTGTATCCAAAATATGAGGGCGAGATAAAAAAGTTCATGCACTGGCTAACCCTTACCCACACTCAGAGATGGCATGTATATACAAAAACAATAGGCCATGGTCATTTATACCAAGGAAGGTATAAATCATTTCTAGTAGAAGAGGATTCATATCTATGGGTACTGCTTGCGTATGTTGAAAGAAATGCATTACGCGCAAAATTAGTAAAATCTCTCAAAGACTGGAAATGGTCAAGCTATTACAAAAGATTATATGGCACAGCTCTGCAGAAAAAATTACTGGCCACTGATAGCATTGCTTGGCCTGATAATTACGACAAATTACTTTCTCTAACTGAAGAAAAAGAAAAGTTAGAAACTATTAGAAACTCTGTCAACAGAGGAAAACCTTATGGTGGTAATAGTTGGACCGGTAAAGTTTTGAAAAAGTTTGGTTTAGAAATAACAGAAAGAAAGAGAGGAAGACCAAAAAAAGGTTCCTGACACCTTTTACCCTTTTACCACTGACACCTTTTACCACCTTTTACCCACCTTTTACCTTCTGACACCTTTTACCTTATGGTATTTATTGATTTACTAGGGTTTTACTTTACCCAACTAAGTTTTAACGCAAAAATCAAACGTGGCTTTGACGGGCAAATTCATGCCCTTTCCTGTATAATATTTAAATATGCAATGGTTTTTTATTGCGCTCGGGGCGCCGTTTCTGTGGGCAGTGGTAAATATTTTTGATCAGTATCTGGTCATCCGATATTCTATGGGTACGCGGGGCTCCGGTGGCCTGGTGCTCTTTTCCAGCTTGATAGGCATCTTCGTAGCCATACCGATCGGGCTATTTACGACCGGAGTATTCAATATTCCCCTCTTGGATAAACTACTTCTAATAATAGTAGGAGGGTTAACTATCGCCTGGGTAATTTTATATTTATTTACTTTGGAAATTGAAGAGGTTTCCGCGGTGGTGCCGTGGTTTCTGACCATTCCGATTTTCGGCTACGCGCTCGGATACGTTTTCTTGGGCGAGACGCTTTCTTTACAACAGCAAATCGGGTCACTAATTATTTTAGCTGGCGTATTTTTAATCTCTATTGATTTCTCGGGCAAAAAAAGAACATTCAGGTGGCGACCAGCGCTATACATGGTGGTAGCCTGCTTGTTGGTGGCGGTGGCCGGAGTTATTTTCAAATATGTAACCGTGGGCAACAACTTCTGGGCGTCTTCTTTCTGGGAATACGTGGGGCTGGGGGTTTTCGGTATTCTGATGTATCTTTTTATCCCGAAATATCGCCAAGAATTCACGCTAATGAACAGAGAGGGCGGGAAAAAGATTTTCACCCTTAACACAATAAGCGAAATTATGACTATCGTCGGCAACCTGCTGACAAATTTCGCTCTTCTCTTGGCTCCAGTGACTATGATATACCTGGTGGGCAGTTTCCAGCCGGCCATTGTGTTATTTTTAACGCTTTTAGCCACAAAATTTTACCCCAATATTGCGAAGGAAAATACGAAAGAGCGCGTTTTACTGCCTAAAGTCATCGCTATCGTTATTATGATCGCCGGCAGCGCCGTTCTATTTATTTAGAAATAATTCCGGATAGGATCTTTTGATTTGAATATTTTCAGCGTCTTTAATTCCTAAATTTTCCAGAAAAGCGATACAAGCGCCTTTTGCTTCTTTGTCATTTTTAAAATTTCCCTTCGCTTCTGCTTCAACGAAAAATCCTAACCCTTTCACCTCATCTAGGGCCACTTCAATACCGCTACACATCCAATACTCCCTATTCTTCTCTATCGTCATGGCTTTTTTAAAATCCAAAAACCCTAAAATTTTCCTAAATTCTTCCGGGTCAGAAATTTCTGTTTCATATTCTTCCACATGATCATGCTCGCCGTCCGCTCTTTTATTTATTGATTTATCGTATTCCAAAACAACTTTATCTGGATTTGTTCTGATTCTTAAATATTCATCGGGGTGCGGTTTCTTGGCAAAGAAATCTCTATGGAAAGGCACGTAGTATTCATCAATTTGCTTGATCGCTTTCACGAGTTGCCCTATTTTTGAGATTTTCTCCTTGATTTCTTCAAGATTCTCTACTTTCACCTTAATTTCAACTTCAATATTCATGTTTTTATGATACTCCAAAATTGCAAAAATAACTATTTTATATCCTATTTCTATGCTAAAATAACCCCATGCCTGAAGGAGACCAAAAGGGTCATAATTTTTTCTTAGATATTTTAGTTTTAGGGTGTTTTGTTGCCATAATCACTTCTTTTTACTTTTTCTACTTTCAAAAGGATTACGATTTTATCGTGGAAGTTGCGTGTGATCCCACCGAAGAAACATGTTTACAGCGTGACTGCTCCAACCCCGACGACTGCCCGCCGAACGGCCTATCTGATTTCAAAAGATACGGCTTAAACGCGGGCGACTTTGCAAAGTGTGAAAATGAGGACTGCGAAAACGCCTGTGAGACCGGAGCCATAAAATGCGAACTGCTAGAATGTGAGGAGGATGAAATAATGGGAGAAGCATGCAGTTCTTTCGAATCGCCTGCTAGTGATAAGGAACAAATATGATAAAAATCGGGGACTATAATACAATAATGTCGGACAGAAATATATTCAACCAAATTGTATATACTCCCCTTTCTGAGGCGCTTCGACTTTTGGATGAACGCAAAAAGAATAAGGAATTGACAGCAAAAGTGGAAAAATTACTAAAAGGGGATATTCCGGAATTTTTAAAAAAGAAGAACTGTGCAATTCTTTTTAGACAAGTTGCTACCCCAAACTATGAAACTAGACGATTTATATCTTTAGCAAAAGAAAATGACTTGCATCCGGTAATTTTTGAGTATCATGATGATAAATTCACTTCTAATAATGAATTCAAGCACTCACTGGGGCAGTTACATATACAAAAAAAGAATAGAAAAAATAGTAATTTTAGTGTTGAAAAGATTACAATTATTGATTTTAACTTACATAACGGCAAAAAATTTAAAGATATTAAAACTTTATGGCTAGAACCGCTTGTTGATTTTCATAAAAAATTATTTTCTGTTCACGACTATGGTGTTAATGATTTTTATTTATACAACGCCTCAGATTGGTTTAAAAAAAATGGAGGAAAGGCAATTGATTACTATGTCAATCTACTTTTATTATTTACTTGTTTTGGAATTTTATTTGAAAATTTTTTGACGTCAAAAAACTCCGAAGGCGAATTTACAAAGGGCATAGTATTGCCAGCGATAGAAAAAGTGATTAACTTAGTCGGTGTTAAGCCGCTAATAATACCGATTGAACCCCTAGATTTAGAAACAGATATCTTTTGGGTTCATCATTTATTAAAAGTCAAGGAATTAATTCCAAATTATAAAAATGATAGATGAAATTTTAAACATTATAAATACTTGTTTTTTAACGACTAGCGCGTCAAGGCCAATAGCTTTTTACTCCCACTTAATTCCGGTAGTTTTATCAACTTTATTGGCTTTTTTAGTATTTATTAAATCTAAACGCACTCTTTTTTCTACTATTTTTTTGACTTTTATTTTTGTCTTTTCTCTTTGGCTCATTGGCGATCTTGTAATATGGACATCGGATAATTATTATCTAATTTATGCCTTTTGGGCTCCTCTCGATTATATAGAAATAGTATTTTACGTCCTTGGTCTATATTTCGCTATAGTTTTCGTCAAAAAGTCCGACATATCAACATGGTGGAAAATTGTACTTTTTGCTTTAACCCTACCAGCATTTTGGCTCACAATCAGTAGACAGTCAGTAATTGGTTTCAATCAGCCAGTCTGCGAAGCATTTAACAATGATTTTCTGGGTCAATATAAACTTGCCCTAGAGGGCATAATTTTAATATTTATCCTCATTTATGCAATTACTCCATTTTTCAAAAAGCTTCCCTGGAAGAAAAAGTGGCCGGACTTAGTGGTGCTTGGTTCTATGTTTTTATTCCTATCATCCTTCGGCATTACCGAATATCTGGCTTCCATCACTGGATATTATGAAATGAACTTATACAGCTTATTTCTCTTGCCGATATTCCTGGTAGCTATTATCTACTCCGTATTTGAACTTGATATTTTTAACGTTCACATTTTGGGCACGCATTACTTGGTCGTCGGGCTTATGGTTCTAATGGGCGGACAACTCTTCTTTATCACTGACACAACTAACCGATTTCTAACCATTTTAACAATCATCTTGATTACCATATTGAGCGTTATCCTTTTTAGGAACCTGAAACGCGAGTCCGACCAGAGAGTACAAATCGCGAAACTTAATATTGACCTCCAGAACCTTATCAAGCAGAGGGAGTCCCTCGTGCACCTCGTTACCCATAAAGTGAAGGGTTCATTTACCCGTTCTAAATATATTTTTGCCGGGATGTTGGACGGAACTTTTGGCGAAGTGTCCCCAGCCCTTAAAAAAATAGCCAAACAGGGGCTGGAGTCCGACAATGCGGGCATCCAAACGGTTGATTTGGTCTTGAACGTTTCCAATATGCAGACCGGGACGGTTAAATACGAAATGAAATCAATTGACTTAAAAGAACTAGCGCTAAAGGTAATCGCCGACAAGAAAGTCCACGCAGAGGAAAAAAATCTTAAAATAGAAAAAGATGTTAAAGACGATAATTACTCCATCGCCGGGGACGTCTTCTGGCTTAAAGAAGTAATGAGCAATTTGATTGACAACTCTATCAAATACACCAAGGAAGGAAAAATAACGGTAGGTCTGGAAAAGAAGCCCGGCAAGATAATATTCTCGGTCAAAGACACCGGCCTAGGCATAACCGACGAAGATAAAAAGAATCTCTTTACCGAAGGCGGGCGAGGCAAGGACTCGGTTAAAATAAACGTGGACAGCACGGGCTACGGGCTCTTCTCGGTAAAACTAATCGTGGATGCTCACAAAGGCCGGGTCTGGGGAGAGTCCGAAGGACCCGGCAAGGGCTCGCAGTTCTTCGTGGAATTGCCGGCAGTATAATTTAGCATTAGTGCGCGACCGCTTACTAATGCTAAAAAGACGCGTTTGACGTCTAAATATCTGATTACTTCTCAACCTGACCCGCTTATTTTCGTTTATTTTAATTTTAAACCACCTTAAAAACCAAGAAATATGAGGGGAGACGAGAAAATCCGAAGTGACTATAAACATATCGGCTCCCGACCACTAATCGTTCCAATTTGGCAGTACGAGAAACCTTGTGGGCAAGATTATCAAATGCTTGAGAGATTAAACGTGCATCTTCGAAAGCAAATCTTCCACGAGTGACCGTATTGCTCGCCTGCTGATCTGATTGTCCCACCAAAAATCGGGCTGGTAATCTTCCTTCCAGGATAATTTTTGCTCCCCTATTCGCGTGCTCTATCGCCGAAGCGAAGGTTGCCAACTGATTATTGTCATAATCAATAAAATAACTTAGGAAAATAATATCGAACCTTAGAGTGGCGGGCAGGATACCGATAGTTCCCTCATAAACATTGATTCCTAGTCGCTTCTGGCGCTCAATACTTGCTCGAGATACATCAACGCTGTGCAAATGCGTTCCTGTGACGCCTAAAGATAAAAGATGTTCTTCCAGTTCACCGCTTCCGCTACCTACATCGCATATTTCTTTTTTTTTCAATTCATTGCGGGTATAACCACTGATGAGTGTTAAGCCATTCCATACAAGAAGCGCATTGAGAAAGCCGTAGTGGCATTTCCCTTTAAATTTTGAAAATTCCGATAATATTCCGCCACCTCTTTGTTCATTTATAAGTTGCCCCAGATCAAGAATATCGACATATTCAATATCATACACCCGCGCAATATATTCATTGCCCTGCAAGTTTTGTTTTGCCAGATTGCGGATGTATTTATTTATGAGTTGCCGAAGTGGGTATTTTGCGTGGCAAGATTTCTTAAATTCATCTAAGGCGAAGCGCATCGCACTTGAAAAATCAAGGTCTTGTTTTAGCAAGATATACTCCGCACCAAGCTTCCTGGCCAATTTCTTCATTGGCCAGAGGAAGAGATCGGATATGTTAATCATATATCTGAATTATAATCTAAAAAATAAAGAGAGGGAGGGGGATGGATATCCTTCTTTATAGAACTGCCGGCGGTCTAGGAACAATCTAAAAAATAACTTGAAATAACTCTTACGAGATGCTATATTAAAAGGGTGAATATCGTAACTTTGCCTAAAAATCAATACATGCGGATTCTAAACACCCAAGAAAAACTTCGAGACGATTTAGCTCGTCTGCAAAAAATAGTTTCTTATATTGCCCAAGACGAAGTAAGTCCTAAGTACATGAAAAAGCTGTCTAAAATAGAAAGGGGGCTTTCCTTGGGTAGAGGTATTAAATTCAAAACCAAAAGTGAAATTAGAAAACTCTTCCGTTCGCTTTAGTCATGGAAAATAAAAAGAAGATGACTTTTTAGAAAGGCAATTTTTATTGCTTGATTCTGCTCCCGGCTAGACGAACTGTTATTTCGTGGACAGCGATAAGGTCGTTCGCTATTATTAAGTGCGAATCATCTACAAAAACATACATTAGAATTATCTCGCCACTCACTCCATACAGAATTCGCGCGTTTTTATTTTCTACTACGCCGTCCTCAAAACTTTTAGTTAGAAGGTAATTGGTATCTGCATTTATATCCAGACCGAAGAGCCCATGCAAATCGTAGAACATTTTGTCTTCCCAGGCCCGCATACTTGGAAAGATATCAGGCAGGGTGCGTATCTCAATTAAAACAAATGGGCTCTTGGCCTCCCAGACATACACGCCCAGTAGAAAATTATCGTCTACCAACTCCGGACTGTCTAAGACAAGGGTGCTTTTCAAAAGGGTAATAAACTCGCGCAAGCCGATAATTCTTTTATTGGCATTTAAGTAAATCCCCTCTATGCCCTCATACTTTACATCACTATTGCTGGCTTCGTCCCAAATCATTTTAGCTATTTGGTCTTTGGTTAGATTGGCTACTTCAATAAAACTTGTCTTGTCATTAAAAATTATTGAGGTTGACTCACTTTGTACAGAAAATTCATTTGTCTCCTCCCGGTCGGGAAAGAAAAAAAATATAAGCAGATAGGAAGAAATTAAGAGCAAAAACCCAGCAAGCATGAAGAACTTATTCCTCCTTGACTCCGGAAATAGATTTCTCTTCTCGGCTTCACGCGCCTCCTCATCATGAATTATTTTTTTTAACGCTTCCCCTTGGCTACCGCCAATGGCCTTTGCCACATCCTCCGCATAGGTTTCTGTGATTTTGTCCGGCACTTTGCCGGGAGTCGGGGCGGGTATTTTATTTTGCTCCTGTTCCTCGTCCATGATTATTTGTGAAAAAATCCTTGTTCGCTTCCCGGATAGATAAGCTAATCTTGCCCCTCTCTTTATCAATTTTGATAACCTTCACCGGGACCTCCATGCCTTCTTTTATTATATCGCTAACTCGCTCTACACGGAATGGCGCGAGCTCCGAGATATGCACCATGCCGTCAACGAAAGGATTGAGTTGGACAAAGGCCCCAAAATCGGCAACTTTCACCACTTTGCCGTTGAGTGTTTCGCCCATGGTAAATTCGTGCGTCATTTCTTCCACTAATGCTTTGGCGACCTCCACGGTTCCACTTTTCCCTGTTAAATACACCGTGCCGTCGTCCTCAATGGTAATCTCCGCACCGGATTTTTCTTTGATTTCTTTGATGGTCTTGCCCCCACTCCCGATAACCATCCCGATTTGATCCGGATTGATTTTAATCATGATTATTTTCGGCGCGTTGGGAGAAATTTCCTTGCGCGGGGCCGAAATTTCTTTTTCAATTTTATCGATGATGCCAGTGCGAGCCCCTTTGGCTTGGCGCATCGCTTCGCCCAGTATTTTTATCGGTACGCCTGCTACCTTTACATCAAGCTGGATAGCGGTGATGCCTTCCCTGGTCCCGGCCACCTTGAAATCCATGTCCCCGTAATGGTCTTCGGGGCCCTGAATGTCGGTCAGGATTTTGTATTGTGGTTCTTTTTTAATTTGTAATTTTTTATTCGTAATTTGTTCTATCATCAGCCCTATGGCAATCCCCGCCACCGGCGCTTTGATCGGCACTCCACCGTCCATCAAGGCGAGAGTGGCAGCGCAGATGGAGGCCTGGGAAGTGGAGCCGTTCGAAGCCATTGATTCAGAAACTACGCGTATGGTGTAAGGAAATTCTAGGGCAGGCGGCAAGACCATGGCAAGCGCTTTCTCGGCGAGCGCGCCGTGGCCGACTTCGCGGCTGTTGGTGAAACCGGCCCGACCCGTCTCCCCTGAAGAGTATGGGGGAAAGTTGTAATGATGCATAAATCTTTTTTCACTTTTTGTCTGCATGCCATCAATCATGTGTCTGTCTTCGGGCCCGCCTAAGGTAAGCACGGAGAGCACATGGGTTCCTCCACGATAGAAAATTCCAGAGCCATGTAAAACACTGGAGAGGCCTCCGGCCTGCGCAAATAGATCACGAACTTCATCCACCCTACGGCCGTCCGCGCGTTTATTTTCTTTTATGGCTTTCTCGTGCAGTATTTTATTTTCTGTGTCATCAAATAAATTATCTTCCGGTACAAAATCTTCCCGATCGGCATACTCCTCTTTTACTATTTTATTCCAAACACTGTGTAGTTCATCAATTCTGGCTTTACCTGGACCGTTAAAAATCGCCCCATCCATTTCTGGCAAAATATTTTTGTTAAATAAAGCAACTGACTTTGGATTTATTTCCTCGGGGACTATTACTCTTTTTTCTTTACCGATTTCTTTTACAATTTTTTTCTGGAAATTTTCTAACTTGGTTATTTCTTTACTTGCCTCCCCGAGCGCCGCTTCTAATTCTTCCTCTTTTACCTCTCTAGCCGAGGCCTCAATCATGTTTATGTTGCCGTCTTTGCCACAGACCGTGAGGTCAAATTTATATGGCGCTTCTATTTCACGCAAGCCCGATAAAACATTGATTTTTAAGACCTCGTCATCGTATTTACCAATTCTGACCGCTCCGATTGGCCCCGCCCAAGGGATGTTGGAGACAGCGAGCGCGAGTGACGCCGCGTTGATGGCCAGCACCGTGGGGTCATTGTCATCCACTGAAATAACCGTGACAATTACCTGCACCGCATGACGAATTTCTTGGTTAAAAAGAGGGCGTAAGGTCCGGTCTATCACTCGGCTGGCCAGAATTGCCTCCTCACTTGGTTTTCCCTCTCTCTTTACAAATCTCGAGCCTGAAATTTTACCGGAAGCGTAAAACCTCTCCACGTAGTCCACCGTTAAATTAAAAAATCCCTTACCGACTTCCTTGTCGTGAGACATGCAGACAGTGGCGAGCACAATTGTTTCGCCATACTTCAACATTACTGAACCGTGAGCTTGTTCGGCCAAGTCCGTGAAGGTAGCAGTTAAGGTCTTACCGCCGACTTCAATAGAATATTCTTTTTTTTGCATATTTTTTGTTTACCCCGAGCGAAGTCGAGGGGAGTTCGTGTTCGAACTGCAGTATTGTTCCTCGCTGTTGGTCTTTGGCGAGAACAATTACTATGTGTCCGAACGCGAACCGATTAACCCCGACGCCAACAAATTGTGTCGGGGCCCCGACTTCACGTCGGGGCTAATAAATCTATTCGTTATCCTAGCACTTTAAGCCCGAAAAGCAAGAGTTTTACTTTAAAAAAGTTCGGAGTGTGTACCAATATCGAATAACACCAGCACAAGTTTACTCCCTTCAATTCTATAGATTAGTAAAATATCACCATGGATATGACATTCTCTATATCCTTCATATTCACCATGCAAATCATGATCTTGATAAGTTGGATCAAGTTTCTCTTCTCTACACAATATATCGATAGCTTTATTCAATTCAGCTTCCTTAAATTTCCCAGACCGTTTCAGTTTTTTAAAAGATTTCTCATATTGCCTTGTCGGAAAAGGTGTGTACATTTCTATTTCATCATAATGGCACTATGCATTTCTTTAGCTGATGCATATCCTTTACCATGTTTCATCACCCACTCAAATTCTTTGTCCCACTTTTTTCGTAAAGCTCGAGTCTTGGTAGTACTTGGCACAAAAGGCATGCACTTGTCTACTGCTACCTGGTGTAAAAACATTTTTACCCCCGAAGACATATCAATACCCATATCCTTAAAGGCTTTCTTGGCCTTGGATTTAGTAGAGGAATCTATTCTAATTTGCATTGTTGTGTTCATGATTAGAGTATATACTCATGTAATGACAATGTCAATACATATTTTTGATATCATTAAGCAACCGACGAATGGGCCCATGAATCGAGGACTGAATTTTTGAAAAATCTTGCGGGATTTTCATAAAGTATTTTTCTCCTAAAAGTTTTCGAACGAAGTTCCACATCATGTCGTTAGTATTAAAATTTACATTACCAATGGGATGTTCAGCTAGAAGAGCAGATAGCTGGGAGGAATTTTTTTCTTTTAAGGCATTTATTAAGGACATAAATCCAACAGTAAACATAAGTGAATATCTTATTTTGTTTTCTGGACGAGGCTTATGACTTAATTCCGGCGTGAAGTGCATAAACCAACGATATGTATTATCACCCTCTTCCAAACTCGCTGCACCAAAAGCTAACTTCAGACCAGAATTACCCAAAATCAGTCTTATGTCTTTTTCGTCGTTTATAATTATCAATTCCGCATTTAAGGGAACCTCAACTCTTGGTTTATTGAAATTTTCTTCCATGTCGTTCCACTATTTCGCCCCCATTAAATATTTTCTAGGATTCTCCGAGAGGTCGAGAAAGTCATCCGCTGCTTCGCGCAGTTTCCCGGAAGTTGATTTACCGAAGGAAACAACTTCCACTTGGGTACCGGTGTGATGCTGGAGATATTTTACAAGCGGAATAAAATCCCCGTCGCCAGAGACAATAACTACCGTGTCCAGACGATTCGCCATTTTCATCACATCTACAGTAAGCCCAACATCCCAGTCCCCTTTTTTTGTGCCACTAGAAAATACTTGCAGGTCTTTGGTCTTGGTCTCAATGCCAAGCTTCTCTAGCGCCTCAAAAAAGTTCTTTTCGTCCCCTGCCTCCGTAGTGATAACGTAAGCGACCGCGCGGACGAGCTTCCGCCCCGCTACCGCGTCCTTCAAAACCGCACCGAAATTAACTCGCGCTTTGTATAAATTGCGAGCGGAATGGTATAAATTTTGCGTATCAATAAATACACCAACTCTTTGTTCTTTATGTTTTATAACAGTCATCTATGTATTAAAATTTTTAATTTTTAATTCGTAATTTTCAATTACGCCAAATCCATCTTCTTCATGAGAGCGTCATAACGCGATTTACTTTTGCGTTCCAAGTACTTCAGGTGAGTCCGGCGGTCGGCTACCATCTTGATCAGCCCGCGGCGGGAGTGATTGTCCTTTTTATGCTTTTTTAAGTGTTTCGCCAATTCATTGATTTGGGTAGATAAAACGGTCACTTGCACTTCTGGAGAACCAGTATCCTTCTCGTGAATTTGATTTTTCTTAATAACTGCTTGCTTTTTCTTCGTAGCTAACATGTCTATATATTAGCATAAAACTCTTAAAATTGCAAGCCAAGATTGTGCGATATTTTAATGTTGCACAATCTTGGCATTTTATGCGACAAATTTTTGTTGTATAATATATTGTGCGACATGGTAGAATATACGCATGGCATCGCTCAAGGAGCTTAAAAATAGATTTCTGGAATATGTGGAGATAGAAAAAGGGCGGGCGCTCCGCACGGTGGAGAATTACGATCAATGGCTCTCTCGCTTCCTCGCTTTTGCCAAAACAGACAATCCGGAAAAAATAACCGACGAACTAGTGCGTGAATTTCGGCTTTGGCTCAACCGCCAGCCGACCGGCAACAATATTAAAAATAGAAATGAAACACTTTCTAAAAGGACCCAAAATTACCATTTAATTGCGCTTAGGGCCTTTCTTAAATATCTGGCTCGAAATAACGTTCCTACCCTGCAGGCGGAGAGGATAGAGCTTGCTAAAGTAAACCCCCATCAGCTTGACCTCATTACCCCTCTAGAATTATCGCGTTTGCTCGCCTCTCCTAGGGGCGAGGATTTGAAAGATCTCCGAGACAAGGCGATACTTGAACTCCTTTTTTCCACCGGACTGCGCGTTTCTGAACTTTGTTCGTTGACTTCCGATATCAATCTATCTTCCGACGAGCTTTCTATCCGTGGCAAGGGCGGAAAAATAAGAGTGGTTTTTATTTCTGAGGAGGCCCGCAAGGCGGTAAAAAAATATCTTGCCTCCAGGAAAGACATGACTGAAGCCCTCTTTGTCCAAATTCCGGGCCCGATGAGTAATTCCAAAAAAACAAAAAAGATGGACCTGAAGGCATTAACCAAGCGCTCCATAGAACGGATTGTAAAGGAGCATGCTATTAAAGCCGGTATTTCCAAAAGGGTAACTCCCCATACCATAAGACACTGCCTTCATCCAGATACATTAGTTTTTTTACCACATACAATTATGTCTGCAAAGGAACTTTTTCAATCATCAATTAAAAATATTACCGCTATCGATTTTAAAAAAGGTAAAACTATAAAATCACAAATTGTTCAAAAAAGTGCACATATATCAACTAGCATAGTTAATCTTTCAGCAAATGGATATATAACGTCAGTGTCACAAGATCATAAGTTTTTTACAATTGGCAAATATGGGATAGAGGAAGTTTTTGCAAAAGACCTTAACAAGGACCGATTTGTGGCTGGTGTAAGAAAAGTAAGAATGGATAGCTCAAACAAATCAGGTCAAAAAAATAAATGGCGTTTAGTCGGGTATATTACAGGAGACGGTACTATAAGTGAAAAAAGAAGGGGTGTAATTATTGCTGATAAAAATATCTTTTTCATTAATTACTATAAAGATATAATTATTTCGGAATACAAACATGAACCAACAGTGTTTAAACAGCCAAATACGAACAGTAATCTTTTGAATTTTTATTCAAAATCATTTGTAAAATATTTGAGAAAAATCGGTATTACGGAAAAATCACCACTACGCAGAGTGCCAAAAACACTTTTTTCTCAGAATAAGGAAAATATTAGACATTTTCTGGCTGGTTATTATGACGCTGAGGGTAACGAAGGGTCCTCGATAAGATTTTTCTCTACCAGTAAAATGCTTCTTAAGGATGTACAGATGTTATTACTTACTCTTGGCATAGATTCTCATTTGTATACTCGATTAAGAAAAGTTAAATTACCCAAAGGTAGAATAATTGATAATGTTATATATATTTTACAAATATTACATAAACCAGACCAAGAATTATTTAAAAAAACAATTCCAACATTAAAGAAGATAACACCAGTAAATGTATTTGAGGGAGACAAGGTTCCGGTGAGAGAGATGTTAAAAGATATTTATTTCTCACTTAATAAAAAATGGCACAATTTTGCTCGGCATCTAAAATCTGAAGAAGGTATTGATATATATCGCTATGTTGGGAATACAACCAAAATGGTGCCAACCAGAGATGTTTTAAGGAAAATAATAAAATATTTACGAGACGCATATTGCATTGACAAAAGACTAGATTTCATGGCGAATCTTATAGAAAGCGATATTCAATGGCTACGAGTCCAAAAGATTGAAAAACAAAAATATTCGGGATTAGTATATGACTTTGCTGTAGATAAATATGAGAATTTAATTACTGACGGTTTCATTTCTCATAATTGTTTTGCCACTGACTTGCTCTCCAACGGGGCTGATCTCCGAAGTGTGCAAGTAATGTTGGGACATTCGAATATTTCTACCACTCAAATTTACACCCACGTTACTGACACCCACTTGCGCGACATTCACAAAAAGTTTCATAATAAGAAATAGTATAATAATTTAATGAAAATCATTAGTTGGAATACAAATGGATTAAGGGCAACGGCGAAACAGGGATTCTTTACTCCCCTATTTAAGGACGAAAGACCAGACATTGTGTGTTTACAGGAAACAAAAGCGGAGCCGGAACAATTGCCTGAAGAAGTATGCAATATTCCTGGATATTTTTCCTATTTTTCACATCCAAAAGTTAAAAAGGGCTATAGCGGCGTAGCTATATATTGCAAAGAAAAACCAAAGGAAATTTTTTATGGCATAGGCGTAAAGAAATTTGACACTGAAGGCAGAATTGTTGGGGTTAAATACAAAAATTTCACGCTGATTAACGGCTATTTCCCAAACGGCGGCCAGGGACCAGAACGCTTGAGGTATAAATTGGAGTTTTATGACGCTTTTCTCCGATTTATTCTGAAACTTCGCAAGAATAGCGAGAATGTTATTTTCTGTGGTGATGTAAACACCGCCCATGAAGCCATCGACCTCGCCCGACCAAAGGCCAATGAAGAAAATACCGGCTTTCTGCCGATAGAGCGCGCTTGGATTAGTAAAGTAATTAAAAATAATTTTGTAGATATCTTTAGAAAATTTTATCCGGACAAAAAAGATGTTTATACTTATTGGGATCAGAAAACCCGCTCGCGCGACCGCAACGTCGGCTGGAGAATTGATTACTTTTTCGCCGATATAAAAATTTTACCCAAGATCAAAAATACCGGCATGCTCTCCGACTATTACGGCTCCGACCATTGCCCGGTATGGCTTGAGATGTAAAGAAATTGTGTATAATAACAAAATTATGAATCGAGTAAAATTTTTAAGAGATTAAAGTACTTGCATTAAGATACCATATATGATATCATGAGTTTATGAAAACATTAGCACAATTTAAAAAGGAGGCATTCAAAAGACCTGGGGTAAGAAAGGCCTATGCTGAAATGCAACCCGAAATTCAAATAATCCGTGCTCTTATAATTTCAAGAAACAAGAAAGGCATGAGCCAGAGAGAATTTGCTAAAAAAATTGGTATAACCCAGTCAGCGCTAGCGCGCTTTGAAACTGGCGGAACAAACCCGACCCTTTCCTTTTTACAAAAGATCACGACCGGCCTTGGTTTAAAATTAATGATTAAGTAAATAATTTCTTGCTCGGCTCCGACCATTGCCCGATTTGGCTAGAGATTATACAGTGATTCGCCGGTGTAAAAATTTTCTTCTTAAGAACGACCCACAGGAAGAATACTCCACATGAATTTCCACCATTTCATATAATCACGCGCCAGGGACTTATCTTTAAGAATAAAAATTGTAATTTCATCATCTAACTGCTGATGAACGACAACCTCACCGCGCGCTGCCGGAAGCACGAGAAGAAGCTTCCGAGCGACATAGTGCAGGACGTGCTCAAAAAGGAGGGCGACAAGCTTGCCGAAGAGCAGTTCAACGCTCTCCTCACTCGCGTCGAGCGCAACGCGAAGGTGATCGTCCGCCACTTCAAGGTGGATCGGACGAAGACGCCGGAGCAGTTGCTCGCCGCACTTGGCCGCAAGGAGAGCCACGTTGACCGGGAGGTTCTCGCGACGATGCCCACCGACGGACCGGAAGAGGGCGACCTCTTCTTCTTCCCGCTCAAGTGCAACACGCCGGTCACGAAAATCGAGCGCGTGTTCGAGGAGCGCGGTCTGATTCCGGACTACGCTGCGCAGATGCAAGTGAATGCGGATGACCCCGCTTTCGCTGACGAGCGCCCCAACGGTATGCAGTGGGGTAACTACAACTACAATTGCGTTTCGTTCGGCCGCTGGGACGACGACCGCAAGGTCGGTGTCGGCAGGTACTGCTCCTATTGGGATAGCTGCACCTTGTTCGCCGGGCGGCTCAAGTAGTTAATCGGCAAACGGATTCGTGCTCTTCTCCACAAAAGAGAGCTCCTCACCCTGGTAAATATATGGTCAAGGGTCGTAAGTCCGCGCGTCAGCCGGACAATCCTAGGCCAGTCAGCAATCGCTGACTGGCCTTTAGTATTTCTGTTGTTAAATTATAAGCTCGTTGCAGGCGTACTTTTTAGAAGGCCTTGCGCAGGCGGACGAGCCGAGCAGTTCGCTCCCAGAACACCGGGAGACAGATTGCCTTGTAAAAAGTATGCCAAATAAGAGCTTGCATGTTATAATATTCCTATGTCCCACACACGCTTAGACCAGCTCTCTGATGGAATCTTTGCCATCGTGATGACGATCCTGGTTTTTGAAATAAAGGTCCCGGAGATCTGGGGGCCGATAGACAACCCCGGCTTATGGACTGAAATTAAACTGCTCCTGCCACTTTTCCTCTCTTATGTGCTCTCCTTTGCCCTTCTCTTCACTTATTGGCGCGCGCATCACTTTTTCATTTCTATTTATGCGAAAAATGTGGACTCGGTGCTTACCAATATAAATGCTTTGTTTTTCATGCTGGTTTCTCTGGTTCCTTTTTCTTCAAGCTTACTTGGTCAATTCAGTAAGAATGAGCTATCTATTGTTATTTTCGGTGTACATATAATCTTGATTGGCCTCACCTTATACTGGATGCGCCGTTATGTGCTTTACTCCGAGCATATTCACAATCCAGAAATAAGTAAACGGGAAATTCACGGCAGTACCGTGCGCACCCTGGTGCCGGTGGTCTTTGCCCTTATTGCTATGCCGCTCGCGTATTTAAGTATAAAACTTTCGCTTACTTTGTTTACTTTAGCGGTAATTTTTAACCTCTCCTCTTACAGCACTCGTCTCTTCGCCAAGTTATTCTTTCGGGAATAGGGTATGCAAAAAACACATTCGACAAGCTCAGTGTCTGCGACTTGCCAAAACTGCAAAAAAGATTTCGAAATCAGGAAGGAAGACCTGATTTTCTACGATCAGGTAAAAGTGCCTCCGCCTTTATATTGTCCGGACTGTCGAGCCCAGAGACGTCTAGCTTTTAGAAATGAACGCACACTTTACCGGCGCGCGTGCGATTTGTGTAATAAAGACGGCGTATCTATTTACCCTGCCGGCACTGTTTTTCCAGTTTATTGTCATTCTTGTTGGTGGGGCGATGAGTGGGACCCGATAGATTACGGCATAAATTACGACCCGAAGCAGTCATTTCTCGAGCAGTTCGCGGAATTAAAGAATAAAGTTCCGCGAGTGCGTCTTCTTTCCATCAACAGCGTCAACACCGAGTATGAAAATAATTCTTCGGAAAATAAAAACTGTTATTTGATTTTCGCCGCAGAAAATAACGAGGATTGTCTATACGGCCGGCTGATTCAGAGCTGTAAAAATTCTATGGATTGCGCGTTTTTATATAGTTCCGAACTTTGTTACGAATGCATAGACACTAGGAAAAGTTTCAAGTGCTTTTATGGCGAGCGTTTGCAGGAATGCGTGGACGTACTCTTTTCTTTCGACATGCGCAATTGTCAGAATTGCATTTTTTGCACCAACGGCCGAAATTTATCATACGCTATCGAGAACAAATCGTGTACCAAAGAGGACTATGAAAAGAAAAGGACGGAAATTTTAGCCAGCTATGCCTCGATTGAGGCGGCCAAGAAAAAATATGCGGAAATTCGGAACGAGGCAGTAGTGAAATATGCTTTCGCCACCAAGTGCGTGCATGCTACCGGCGATTACATGTATAACTGCTTCGACGGCGTACGGATTTTTGACACTTCCAACGCAAAAAATTGCTCCTACATCGCCGACACCGAAGACCCGATAGATTGCCAGGATGTGAACAACCATTATTTCAAGGGTGAGCGCTGTTACAATGTGATGGGCGCCCTCCAGGACACCAACTGTATTGCCGACGTTTTTGTTTTCTACTGCAACCGCGTGGGTTATTCCGATTCCACCCGAGACTCGCAGGATTGCTTCGGTTGTGTTGGGTTAAACAATAAAAAATATTGTATTTTGAATAAGCAATATGAAAAAGAATCCTTCGAAAAGCTCAGGACGCAAATAATTGCGGAAATGACAAAGGCGGGAGTGTATGGGGAATTTTTCCCGCCTGAACTCTCCCCCTTCGGCTACAATGAAACCTTGGCGCAGGAATATTATCCTTTAACTGAAAAAGAAGCTAAAGAGAGAGGATTTCTCTGGCAAAAAGAGACAACCGGGACCTACGGCAAAGAAACAATACAAGAAAATGAAATGCCAAAAACTGCAGACGAAATCAATGAGAAAATTTTAGATCAGATTCTTGTTTGTAAGGATTGCAAAAAGAATTTCCGCATTACTCGTGCTGAGTTCGACTTTTATAAAAGGATGAATTTGCCTTTACCGCACAAAGATTTTGAGTGTCGGCATCAAGACCGGATGAAAAAGCGCAATCCGCGCCAGCTTTGGCCCCGTTCTTGCATGTGCGAACTTGGAAATCATCAGCACGGTGGAGCGAAATGCGAAAATGAATTTGAGACATCCTACTCCCCAGATCGAAAAGAAAAAATATACTGCGAACACTGCTACCAACAAGAAGTGTATTAGTTTACATATATACGCTATAGCGTAAATGTGTAAATCACTTTCTTACACCATGCTTGGAATGTAATTTTGCTACTTCTTCCTCCTCTAGTTCTTCTTTTTTTGATTTTCCGCGTTCGCCAAGAGCTTTCAGCGCGCCGTCAGGCAGGCCATTTAGGGATTTCGCTAGTTCGGAGAGGTGCTCTTCTGTATTTTTCTTAGGGTCATCCAGCACTTCTTCTAAAAGTGCGTGCAGAATCCAGCCCATTCGCGGACCAGGAGCAATTCCGAGATTTTCTTTCATAAAATTTCCATTAATTTTTAGCGCCCCGACGGATATGGGGTCGCGCAGCGCCTCTTCGATCATCGCGAAATATTTGCGCAGACGATACGGCGTTTCTTTTTTCTTCATTCCCACTCTGTCGCACTCGCGGACGTTCATAAGAAGCCAAATATTCTCTTTTCCTACTTTTGTAATGATGCGACGCACAGCCGAGAGCGTAATTTTTTCCGTGTCGGAAAAAAACATGTGATTGCGCACCAACTTTTCCACCAATTCAATTTCTTTTTTCGGGAATTTTAGTCGTTCCATTATTTTTTTTGCCATTCGCGCGCCTACAACTTCATGCCCGTAGAAAGTGGGTTTCGCTTGAGAAAAATTTTTTGACATTTCTCCAACCATAGGTTGGACCCTTCCGTCTGCAGAATTTTTCTCAAGCTCGCGATTAGACGGAGAGGAGTTCTTCTGGCGGAAGGTTCCGCCCGGAGGGTGGAGGAAGACAGAAGAATTTCTCTCCGTCTGGATTCCTTGCCTTTTTGTTCTTGGCTTGCCAATATCGTGAAAAAGCGCGGCCAGGCGCACCTCCTGCGGCCACTTCTTGTCCGCCGCGTGCTGTAGCGCATGCAGTAAGTGCTCCCACACATCATAAATATGCTCCCCCAACTGCTCGCAACCAATGCTCTCGAGCAATTCTGGTATTATATTTTTTAATAAGCCGAATTTTTCTAGCATTACAATTCCAGTACTTGGGTTTGGCGATAGTATTATTTTTACCAGTTCGTCATGAATTCTTTCTAAAGATATTTTTTTTATTAAGTCCGTATTTTTCAAAATACTTTCGGTTGTTTCATATGACACAGAAAAATCAAGTTGGCAAGACAGGCGTACTGCGCGTAGCATTCGAAGTGCGTCCTCCTTAAAGCGATTATTGGCCTCCCCTACCGTTCTTAGTATTTTTGCCTCAATGTCCTTTAGACCGTTAAATAAATCAACTAAGTGTCCTTTATGGTCCAAGGCGAGAGCATTTACAGTAAAGTCGCGCCTTTTAAGGTCATCTTCTAGTTTAGTGCTAAATTTAACCTCATCTGGATGTCTAAAATCACTATATTTTGCCTCAACTCTGTAGGGTGTAACTTCTATCTGGAAGTTGGGTTCTAGTTGCGAGGTTCTAGGGTCTAGTGTTTCACGAATAACGTTTTTGACGGGTGTTTCACGCGGAACGTCCTGAGCTAAGTCGAAGGAAGGGACTATCACCAGTACTGTTCCAAAGGCGTTCTCATAAATCGTCTTCTCAAATAGGCCAACGATTTGCTCTGGAACTGCATTAGTAGCCACGTCCCAATCCTTTGGCTCTCTATCTCCTTCATTCTTCAGGATCTGCGACATAACAAGATCGCGGACACACCCACCTACCAGGTACGCCTCAAAACCGGCCTTTTCTAGAGTGCCTGTTACATGTGAAACCTCTTTGGGTATCTTTGATATTAAGTTTTTTGATATGTCCATTTGCTTTTGTGCGCCCGGCAGGAATTGAACCCACATCATCGATTCCGAAGATCGATGTTCTATCCGTTGAACTACGGGCGCGGAAATTATTTAATAATAAGGATATTTTATACCATTTTGAAAAAATTAGCAAATAGTGCTTATTTTACAAGGTAATTTTGTTATTGCGTTAATTGTAATAAAATATTAAAATAAGGTATAGATTTTTAAAAAGTATGCGGTCATGGTTTAGTGGTAGAACATCTCCTTGCCAAGGAGGAGGCGCGGTTTCGATTACCGCTGGCCGCACAAAGTTAGAAAACCAGGTGTCCTTTACTAAATCCTTTATCTATAAGTTTTTTATTAAAAATGTGGATAACTATGTTGGTATGTGTATAACGGACATGAATAAAAGATGTCTTTAACGACCGGTTTTAGTTAAAATATATTGAAAAATAAGGATATTTTGATAAAAGACATTAAAATTAAGCTAAGTGTTTCACGTGAAACATGTTTCTTATGAAACAAACAGTCCGCCTTTGCATAAAGCTTCGGCGAGACAAGTATGCCTAAAGTATTTACTTCTGAAAAACAAAAAATAGGGGAGATTGGTGAAAATATAGCGGTAAAGTTTCTCATGAAACATGAGTTTTCTATACTGGATCGTAATTACACTAAAAAGTGGGGCGAAATAGACATTGTGGCTGAGAAAGCCAGTAAATTGTACTTTGTTGAAGTAAAAAGTGTTTCACGAGAAACGCTGGATAACGTTACTCATGACCTGCCCGAACGATCGGGGTTGTTCGGGCGGGCGGGAACCTCCGACTACCGACCGGAAGACAACATGCATCCATGGAAACTTAAGCGTCTTTCACGCGCAATTCAAACATATATTTTATCTAGGAAGTTTGACGACAGAGAATGGCAGGTGGATTTGTTGGTGGTTTATCTTGATTTGAAAGATAAAAAGGCAAAGGTAAAAGTAGTAAGCGATATTATTTTGTGATATACTCTGTTTTTTCGGGCCGTAGTATATCGGTTGTACAAGTGCTTTGGGAGCATTTAGGCTGGGTTCGACTCCCAGCGGCCCGACAAGCTGAAGCTAGGCGGGCTTGCCCACCGTAGCTTTAGCGGAGGCGGGATTAGTTTAGTGGTAGAACAAGAGATTTCCAATCTCTTGGCAGGCGTTCGATTCGCCTATCCCGCACAAAAATTCTTTTTTCATTGACTAAAATTTTTATAGTTGTAGTATCTTAGTCGGGGAGCACATCATGACTACTTTGTTCAGCCGGCAAGACCCGGAGGCGCCTCCGGAAATCGAAGGGGGGCCGATGAGAGACAGATTTGATTTCGATGACAAGCCAGAGCCCCGCGCGATCAACCTCGCGCCAGTTCTGAGGTGGGTTTTGGTGTTTGCCTTTCTGGTTGTGCCTGTCGTTTGGGCATTTTGGGCGGTAAAAACAGACCGCCTGTGGCCATTCGGCTAGAAGGGAGAGATCTATGGGCGGGCATCAGGGAACACCTTGACGACCCGCCCATCGCTTTTTTATGTTAAAATTAGTTTAATTATATGGCCACGGTATATCTATACACTTTTGCGAGCGTTGTAGTGGTGAGTTTGATTTCATTTGTAGGGATTTTTACTCTATCTTTGAGAGAGGAGCTCCTGCGTAAATATATTTATATCTTCATCAGCGTCGCGGTAGGAGCGCTTTTAGGCGACGCTCTAATACACCTGATCCCGGAGGCGTTGGAGGATTCAGCCAATACGACTTTAACCAGTGTTCTCGTCATCGCCGGCATTTTTTTATTTTTTGCTTTAGAAAAATTGCTTCATTGGCACCACCACGGGGAAGACAAAGAAGATAATCAGATTCACCCGGTCGGTAAGTTGGTACTTTTTTCCGACGGTATTCATAATTTCATGGACGGGATAATTATTGGGGCAAGTTTTTTAGTGAGTGTACCCATAGGATTGGCTACCACTCTAGCTGTAATCCTGCATGAAATTCCACAAGAAATTGGCGACTTCGCGGTGCTCTTGCACGCTGGCTACACTAAAGCGCGCGCCTTGTGGTTGAACTTTTTATCCGCGTTGACGGCAATTTTAGGCGCGGTTGTGTTATTTGCCATCGGTAATGTATCGGAACCGGCGTCCTCTTGGTTCTTGCCCATGGCGGCCGGAGGATTTATTTATATCGCGGTAGCGGATTTAATCCCAGAACTTCATAAAACCAAAGAAGTAAAATATTCTGTATTGCAAATGGTGGCAGTTATCGCCGGAGTTCTAGCGATGGTTGGTCTAACTTTACTGGAGTAAAGTAAATTTTTAATTGTCTAATTCTTCCAAGACCAGTCGGCGCCTGGGTTTTTAGCATTGAAAACCTCGAAATGCAAGTGTGGCCCAGTGGACTTACCAGTAGAGCCAACGTATCCGATAACTTGTCCCTGGGAAACAGATGCGCCGGTAGTGGTGCCCAGCTTGGACATGTGAGCGTAGAGGGTCTTGGTACCGTTTGGATGTTGTATGATAGTCATATTTCCATATCCGCCACTCCAGCCGGTCTTGGCAATGAGTACAATACCGGAAGCAGCCGCGTAGATTGGCGTGCCTGACGGCGCACCGATGTCTATACCCCTGTGTCCCGGCCCGTGAAGACCCTGGGTCTTGCGCCCGGTAGGTAATGGATTAATGAAGTAGCTGGCGAGCCCCTGGATGGGATGAGTAGCGTAATAATTTTGGTCGTTGACTACTGATGTCCCTAAGTTTACTGATGGTTCGCCTCCTTCTTCCGTCATTTCTCCGCCGGGGATGAGAAGCTCGTCACCGATAGCCAGTTTGGCATCTTCGGAAATGCCATTGTAGCTGGTAATATCACTTATCTCTACTTTATAGGTCTTGGCAATGCTGGCTAGGGTCTGTCCTTTAGTGACGGTGTGTTCAATGCCGGAAATAGGCAAGATAACGAGCACCTCACCCTCCACGATCGTATCTCCTTTTTTCAGGTCATTGGCGGCCAGAACGGTACTGACAGAAACATCGAACATTTCAGCTATTTGGGATATTGAATCGCCTTTTCTTACCACATAGACACTTACTTGGTCGGAAAAAGCGCCCCTGATTGCAACTTCCGTCCCGTCGGACACTCCTAGGGGACCAGTCGCAGGGAGGAGAGCGTTGTCGGACAAGATATTTGTATTTTCATCTATTTCCTCATCGGTTTCGTCTCCTAAAATTAGGGCGGAAGAAAGATTGGCCTCTAAAAGTGTCATGTTTTGGGAGTTCTCACCACTCTCGGGACTTAGGACATCTGTTTGCGCGGAGGCCTTTTCGGTGTTAAAAATTGAAAAGACAGAAAACAACCCTGCTTCGGCTCGCAGAGGTACAAAAGAAGTCCCAAGCAACAGGGAAAAGGCCAAAATATAGCTGAATATTTGAATACTAGATTTTATAAAACAAACTGAATATCGTGGGAGTACCTTTCCAGCCCTTGGGAAATAAGGGTAGAATCACAGGACGACCTAGATTGTGCTGCAAACAAAGGTTCTCACGATGGTTACTATCTTGTCTATCGCTCGGCCAGCTCGTACCATACTTCTGTTCAGGACTATGGTTAGAGGATAGCTCAAAAGGGGTCAAAAGTCAATCGCGGACAAGTTGTCTGTGGAAAACTTTTTACGGGTTATAATTTGACAAATAAATTAGTTAGATGTATAATAGCTAACTATGTAAGAGGTAAACGTTTTTACTATATAATTGAAATTGAATAAATATTAATAATTAATTAGTCGAAATTTTTTATAAAAATAACATAGGTAAAAAAAATGGTTACAGAATTATTGAATGTGAATTTAGTGAAAGAGTTAGGTTTGGATTCGATGCCTCAGGAGAAAAAGGCCGCATTAATTGATCAGATGTCGCAGGTTGTGGAAAGTAGAATTAATTTGGAGGTCTTGTCTATTTTAAACGAGGGAGATAAAAAGGAAATGGACAAGGTTTTGGACTCTGACGGAGACTTGGTTGCATTCTTGAGAAACAAAATACCAAACTTTGATTTAATGGTGGCGGAGACAATCGCAAATTTCAAAAAGGAAATCCTCGATATGCAACGCCCATTAGCTACTGTTAAATAATTTTAAACATTATGAAATCAATGGAAAAACCACAACATACAAAAAAGGAAGGGGTTGGGAAGGAAGCTGGGGTTGAAGATCCAAAAGAATTAATCGAATTTTTAAACAAAGCTCGACAAGGAAATGTGGAGCATGAAGATGTGTATTGGCATGTATTTGGTAAAGGTTCAAAAACCG
>Ga0155296_107_pt1 | contig 35932 bp, 35 predicted proteins | sample RifCSPhighO2_02_FD_106264 | JGI IMG/M metagenome (GOLD analysis project Ga0155296, IMG submission 106264) | Candidatus Nomurabacteria bacterium RIFCSPHIGHO2_02_FULL_42_19
TCGCAGGTCAGCTAAACTGCGGTGAATACGTTCTCAAGTCTTGTACTCACCGCCCGTCAAGTCAAGGGAGCCGGGAGTACCCGAAGTATCCACATAAGTGAGTCCTACGGTAAGCTCGGTGACAGGGACTAAGTCGTAACAAGGCACGGCTAGCGGAAGCTGGTCGTGGAATAATTCAATTTGAAAAACGTTTCGCTCTTCGGATGAAGAGTGGGAATTAATTGAGTCGGTATTGTGTATTCAACTCCGACGTGAAAGTCGGAGCCCCGACACAGGGGTTTTTGGCACATGTCGTCTGGGGTTGACTTCACAATGGACAATAATGGAATGTCCTAAAAACCATTTGACATAAGGGGAAAGACCCTAAGTTGACACTAATTTTACGAATTTGGCCCGAATGACACGAATTTATTCGGACATTCGTTCTGATTTGTAACCATTTGTGTAAAGGAACGAAACAAAACAAAGAACAGAGCCGACCCTAGTCGGCTTCCCGACACAAGGTCGGGACAAAAAACAAAAAACACCTCGCGCAAGCGGGGTGTTTTTTGTTTGTGATATAACTATAGTTTTTTCTCTACCACGTCAACTCGGTTTTCAAGTTCTTTATAGGTGGTTTTAGAAACTTTAGTTTCTGCCAGAGCATCTATTCTTTTATTCGTGCCTTCAAGTTGATTCTTCACACCTTCAACTTCTTTTTTCACACTATCAACTTCTCCCGTGAGTTTTTTCTCGAGCTCTTTCAAATCATCTTTAGTAGCTTCAAATCCTTTAGCAACCATAACGGCCAAAGTATCAATAGTTACTTTCTTTTTTACTCCTTTATTCATACCTGCTAAGTATATCAAAAAATGTCTCTCACGCAAGTGGGGTGTTTATTGTTTGATTAAAGTCGGGAAAGTTGTAGAATATAAATTGGCAGCCCGTTCTTTACTAATGCTGCCCAAGGAGTTCTTATGGCGGAAAAGCCAGGCCTCTTCGGAGGCGGTCCAGTGCCGGTTTCGGGAAAAGAAGAAAAAGGTGTCACGATCCGGAACATGGATCAAGGCATCTACGAGGCCGGTGCACCACCGACCCTGGAAGACCGGTGGTTCAGTATCCCGTTGTTTGTTCGCTGGGTCATCTTGATCTCAGTGGTTGTCGCGATCGGTTTCGCGATCGCGTCGCTGTCGAGATCGTGACAGGAGATGAAATTCACGTCGTTTGCGGGCAGGGCATGAAATGGATGCTCTCCCGTAGGGCAAGTAAATATCGCAAGTAGCGACCAGCGGAAACTAAGTTTCAGCTGGTTTTCTCGTTATGAGAAGATTTTTTTGTTATAATTAAACCATGAAAAGAGTTGGAATTCTCCGGGGCGGAACAGGAAAAAATTATAAGTCGTCGCTAAAGGAAGGCGGGAATATCATTGCTTACATTCTTGAAAACCTGGGAGATAAATATAAAACCAGTGATATTTTAGTAGATAGGAAGGGTGTGTGGCACTTAAATGGCATACCCATAATGCCGGCGGATTTAATTCATAAAGTTGATGTGGTATGGAACGTGGCGTATCCGCAGGCCTCTTCGGTCTTGCAAAGCTTTTCCATCCCCCACATTAGCCAAAGCCATTTTTCTTCCGCGCTAGAAAATAGTCGGGAGATGTTGCGTGAGCATATGGAGAGTATTGGCGTTGGTATGTCGAGGCGGGTAGTTGCCCCAGAGGCCGCGCGGGATGTTTTAGAAAAATTTGGAGCACCGTGGATTGTAAAAAGTGGGAGTGAAGTTAGAATAATAAAAATTTTTAACGAACTCGCCGATGTGATAAACGGCGGGGGAGATATAATAGTAGAAGAATTTATTGGGGGTGTGCCTGGAGCTGTGCACAGTGTTTTAAATTTTAGAGATGAAAACATATACGCAATTCCTCCCAGCGGTTTAACCGCTAAAGAGAAAAAGAATGTAAGATATTTGGCAAAGAATTTACATACCCACTTAGGCGCCCAACATTATTTGAAAACTGACTTTGTTTTACATCCGAAAAGAGGATTTTTCATCACCAACATTGATTTCTCCCCGGACTTGCGAGCGAATTCCCACTTTGAGCAGGCCTGCCAGTCCGTCGGCGCGGAAATGCACCACCTGATGGAGCATATGTTAGAGAGCGTGCAATAATTAATTTATATCCATCTTGACTGCCTCTTCATCGAAAACTACGGGCACAGTATCTCCGCCTTCTGTCGCAACTTGTCCCATATATACGCCTGCTCTACCTTTTTTTATTTTTACCTTCAATTCCTCATCTTCATTAGTAACAACTATAACAAAAACACCTGGTCTATATTTTAATGGCCTTGCTGATGATAAAGGGTTTTCCTCCATAGCATCTTTAACTTTTTCCCGGAACAACGCCTCCGCCTTGGCTTCAATTTGAGCGTCTACAGATTTTTTTCCTTCCATCATAAGTTAGAATTATAATAACATATTGAATCTCGGTGTGAAAGTTCGCAACGGGGTAGTAATTAAGGATTGGAAGAAATAAATTAATTATAAAAACCCCTACCCACTCTCCACACCCTTAAAAACTGGAGTTTTTAAGGGTATTGGTATATAATGTTTCTATGGCAAAAGATAAGACAGCTAGGCAAATGGAACGGCACCTGAAGGGCATGGCCAATCATTACCGAATAGAAATTCTTTTCTTGGTAGCAAAGCATGAAGGTATTACTTTGAACGAAGTTATCGAAACAATCAAAGCGAATGAGAAAACAATAGGGGAGCATGCTCGCCGACTTTTTAACGCGGGACTTCTAAACAAGAAACACAACGGCGTATTTGTGGAGCTCTCTCTGTCCCCATACGGTAAAATGTTTGTTCAGTTTCTTAAATTGTTCAAGAATTTTTGATTTACTCTCCTTCATACCAGACCCTTAAAAACTGGAGTTTTTAAGGGTCTTAGGGAAAGGTAGAAAGTTACTTATCTTTGCTATATACTTTATTACCGCAAAGAAATACCGGGCCTGTAGTATAGTAGTAATACGCGTCCATGGCATGGACGAGTCAGGAGTGCAATCCTCCTCAGGTCCACAATAAAATACCGGGCCGTAGTATACCGGTAGTACGTATCCTTCGGGAGGATATAGATTGGGTTCGATTCCCAACGGCCCGACATGTTATAATATATTTACAAGTTGTTTTTATCTGTAGCGGGTGGTCGCACTCACATAGGCACATATGTTGGAGATTAGCCATCACCCGCTTCAAATGGAAATAATGCGCCTCTCCGGCGCATCCGCCGATGAGGCGGATTTTTCATTTTATGATAATATAGCAAAATGGGTATTTTCAGTAAAATATTCGGCGATACAAGCTCCAAATGGATTAGCGGTACCGAGGGGATGGTGGCCAAAGTGAACACGCTCGAGGCGGATATTTCGAAGTTTCGGGATGAGGATTTTCCCCAAAAGACCCAAGAATTCAAAGATGTACTGACCAAAGCAGAAGATAAACAAGGGGAACTAGAAAAAATCCTGCCGGAGGCCTTTGCCCTCGTTCGGGAGGCGGCTAAAAGGAACCTAAAGGAGCGGCATTATGATGTGCAGCTGGTGGGTGGACTTGCGCTACATCAAGGTAAAATTGCCGAGATGAAAACCGGAGAAGGCAAGACCTTAGTGGCTACACTGCCTGCGTATTTGAATGCGTTCTTAGGCGAGGGAGTGCACATCATCACGGTGAATGACTATCTTGCCCGCCGCGACGCAGTGCTGATGGGGCAGGTTTATAATTTCCTTGGACTCTCTGTTGGCGTCATAAATTCGCAAAATGTTTCCTATCTTTACGACGAGAAGGTGATGAAAGAAGTCCCGACCGAAGTCGGGATCCCGACAGGGGTCGGGAAAGATAAAGAGCGGGACACGATAGGAGAGTTTAGAATCGTTTATGATTTTTTGAAACCATGCACGCGTCGCGAGGCCTATGCAGCGGATATAACCTACGGAACAAATCACGAATACGGATTTGATTATTTGCGCGACAATTTAGCTACTGCCAAAGATAATCTAGTGCAAAGAGGGCACTCCTTTGCCATAGTGGACGAGGTGGACTCTATTTTAATAGATGAAGCGCGCACTCCGCTTATTATCTCGAGTGCTTCCGGTGACTTCGAGGACTTTTATATAAAATTTTATAACATTGCCAAGCAGCTGAAACGCGATACGGACTACACTGTAGATGAAAAACTTCGTGCTATTTCGCTCACCGATGAAGGTATAAGCAAAGCAGAACAATTGCTCGGGGTGGACAACATTTATACCGAAAAAGGTATCAAATACGTGCACCATTTGGAAACTGCAGTAAAAGCGCAGGCCATTTTTGAGCGGGACAAGGACTATGTAGTAAAGGAAGGCGAGGTGATTATCGTGGATCCTTTTACCGGGCGACTCCAGCCGGGGCGTCGCTGGAGCGAGGGGATTCACCAGGCGATTGAAGCGAAGGAAGGGGTAAAAATTGAAAAAGAAACCCGGTCCTCCGGCTCTATTACTTTCCAGAACTATTTCAGATTTTATAAAAAGCTCTCCGGCATGACCGGTACGGCCGCGACTTCGGCGGAAGAATTTCTGAAGGTCTATGGGCTGGATGTAGTGGTGGTGCCCACCAATCGCCCCACGATCCGCCTTGATAATTCCGATGTAATTTTCCAAACAGAAAAAGGAAAGCTTCAGGCAATCGCGCGCAAGGTAAAAGAATTAAATATGAAAGAAGAGCCGGTTTTGATCGGTACTATTTCTATTGAAAAAAATGAACTTCTATCTATGTACTTAAAACAAGAAGGTGTGCCCCATGTTATTCTAAACGCGAAGAATCACGAGAAGGAAGGTGAGATCATCGCGCAGGCAGGCAAGCGCGGGGCGGTGACCATCGCTACCAACATGGCGGGGCGCGGCATAGACATCAAGCTCGGGGGCAATCCGCAGAATAAAGAAGAATACGAATTTGTAAAAAGTGTCGGGGGCTTGTTCGTTTTAGGCACAGAACGGCATGAAGCGCGCAGAATTGATAATCAGCTCCGCGGACGCTCTGGCCGCCAGGGTGATCCGGGAGAGACGCAATTTTTCGTATCGCTAGAAGACGACTTGATGCGGATTTTCGGCGCGGAGAAAATAAAAAACATGATGGGACGCTTCGGTATTCCGGAGGATCAGCCGATTGAGAACCGTTTCGTCGGGCGAACTCTGGAAGGAGCGCAGGCGAAGATAGAAGGTTTCCACTTTGATTCCCGCAAGCATACGCTTGAGTACGACGACGTAATGAATCATCAGCGCAAGATTGTTTACGAAAGAAGGCAAAAGATGTTGTTTTCTGACAAAGCGGGGATAGAAGAATTGCTGGAAGATATTATAGAATGGAGGGATAAAATAGCCCCGACGCCCGAAGGGGTCGGGGTCCCGACTGCAAGCGTCGGGGTTGAAAAGAAGAAAGCAAAACTGGGTGAAGAAGCATTTTACGAAACAGTTCGCCGTATCGCGCTCTATACCAACGATGCTCTATGGATGGAGCATTTAGAAGCAATGGACTACCTCCGTTCATCCGTGAACTTGCGTGCCTACGGTCAGCGTGAGCCGATTGTGGAGTATAAAAAAGAGGGCCTTGCGATGTTTAAGGAAATGGAAGAGACCTTCAAGGGACAGGTTTTCTCTCTCATTAGCTCAATTACGGAACAAGCTAAAGCAGATGATACTCCGGTAAAACAAACTTTAGTCACGAGCCATACTGAATCTTCACAAGAACCGTCTTCGCAAGAACCGTTCTTGCGAGGTGAAAAAAAAGACATTGGCCGCAACGACCCTTGTCCATGTGGCGCAATAAATCCAGTCACCGGCGAGGTCTATAAATACAAAAAATGCGGCCTTATCAACGCCCCCCAGCATCGCAAATCATTAATTAATTAAATATGATTAAAATAAAGTTTTTTAATTCAATTACGGAAGGAGAATTGGCTGGAAATTTATTGAAAGCAGAAGGTATTGAAAGTTCTGTCAGTCGTAACAAAATCTATTCATTCATGAAAAACTTGCTTAAAAAACTTAAATTAAAACGGCGGGTGGTTACGGCGCTTGCGGCCCTGCACTTTTATGGTAATCCTTCCACCAAGCTAAAGATTGTTGGGGTTACGGGTACCAATGGCAAGACGACTACTGCCGCGCTTTTATATAAGGTTGCCACGGCGCTTGGCTATAAAGCTGGGCTGATAGGCACGGTGGAAAATGTTATTGCTGGCGTTGCGAGAGGTGCGACTCTCACTACTCCGGACCCCATCGCTTTGAATAAACTACTCTCGGAAATGGCCAATAAGGGATGTGAATATGTCTTTATGGAGGTCTCGTCGCATGCAACAGACCAGAACCGTATCGCCGGGATAACTTTCGCCGGCGGAATTTTTACGAATCTAACGCATGACCATCTGGACTATCATAAAAGCATAGAGAATTATTTTCTGGCAAAAAAGAAATTCTTTAACATTTTGCCAAATGACGCCTTCGCTCTTTCCAATGTAGATGATGCGTATGGAGCGAGGATGTTAGAAGGAATCCGAGCAAAAAAATATACTTACGGCCTTAAAAATAAAGAAAAAAAAGCTGATTTTAGCGAGAAACTCGAGACCAAATTATTGGGGGACTTTAACGCATCCAACGCGCTTGCGGTCTATGCTTCTTTGGTTTTAATGGGGCAAGATAAAGAAAAAGTAAAAGAAATTCTAAAAGATGTAGCCCCTCCGCGTGGTAGATTTGAGCATTTCACATCTCGGAGTGGGGTGCTTGTCATTGTGGATTATGCGCATACTCCGGACGCGCTCCAAAATGTATTGAAAACAGTAAAAGATATAAGAAAAGAAAAGGCAAAAATTATTTCTGTCTTTGGCTGTGGCGGCGACCGCGACCCGGCAAAACGCCCGATAATGGGTAACATCGGGGCGGTAAATTCCGATATTGCTATATTTACTTCGGACAATCCTCGGGGTGAAGACCCGGAAGAAATTATCGAAGCGATGAAAACGGACTTATCCATGAATGATTCTAAAAAAGTGAAGACAATTCCAAACCGCTTGGAAGCAATTAAAGAATCAGTTAAAATTGCCCAAAGCGGCGATATTATTTTATGCGCTGGCAAGGGCCACGAGGACTATCAAGAAATTAAAGAGGTGCGTCATCATTTCAACGATATGGAGGAGTTTAGGAAATTGTTCCCACATAAATAACTTCTCTCGAAAAGCAATCTATCTGGCGAAGCTTCGCCAGCGAACTGCTCGCGCCGTCGCGCTACGCAAGGCTTTTCTCAAGAACTATTTATGTTAAGATTACTTTTATGAGGGATTTTAGGGCATTTTTCAAAGGCAAATCGGTGACTGTAGTCGGTCTGGGGCTTTTAGGCAAGCGCTTGGGGGATATTGCTTTTCTGGCTCAATGCGGGGCGAAGGTATTGGTAACGGACTTGAAATCCGCTCGGGAACTCACGCCTTCAATAAAAAAACTCCAAAAATATAATAAACCCGCCAGAGGACGGGCAGGCATACAATATGTTTTAGGCAAGCATCGAATGCAGGACTTTGAAAATTGTGATTTTGTTTTGAAAGGGCAGGGGGTAGCGCTTGACTCACCCTACATTCTCCACGCAAGAGAAAAGGGGATACCGATAGAAATGGACGAGTCGTTGTTTGTAAAACTTGCGCCCCAGGTAAAAATAATTGGAGTTACTGGCACAAGAGGAAAAAGCACCACCACTGTTCTCATTTACGAAATTTTGAAACGTGCAGGCATGCGAGTACATTTAGGTGGCAATATTCGAGGCACTGCCGCATTATCACTTCTTAAAGAAGTTAAAAAAGGAGATACAGTGGTTCTCGAATTGTCTTCCTGGCAGTTACAGGGATTCAATGAGGCCAAAATTTCTCCCAACATTTCAGTTTTCACTAATCTAATGTCAGACCACTGGAATTATTATAAAAATAACAGAAAACAATATTTTATTGATAAGTCATATATCTATAAATTCCAAAAGAAAGACGATATTCTGATTTTAGGCCCAAGCATGAAAGGGAAAATAAAAAATGTAAAATCTAAAATAATAAATGCGAATATTAAAAATGTTCCAAAACTTGTCAACCTGCCAGGTCAACATAATCTGGAAAACATTGCTTGTGCCGTGGAAGTGGCAAAAATTCTAAAAATTCCAGACAATATAATAAAAAAAACAGTCGAGAATTTTAAGGCCTTACAAGGAAGGTTGAAACTGGTTAGAAATATTCGCGGAGTTAAGATTTACAATGATACAAATTCAACAACCCCAGAAGCAACTACTGCCGCCCTTAATTCTTTTAAACACAAAATAGTTTTAATAATGGGTGGCATGGATAAAGGTCCAGAGGTGAATGATTTAAATAAAATTTTATCAAATAAAACAAAAAAGATTTTTCTTACTCCTGGTTCCGGAAGCGAAAAGATAGAGAATACAAAGGCGAATATTGTAAAAGTTGCAAATCTGAAAGATGCCATAAATAAATCAATAAAAGTTGCAAAGAAGGGAGACATAATACTTTTTAGTCCCGGTTTCGCCTCTTTCAATATGTTTAATAACGAATATGACCGAGGAGATAAGTTTATGAAACTAGTCAAGAAATTAAAATAATGCAAAAGAAAAATCAGGTGGATTTATCAAAAGTAAAAAAGATTTTCTTTGTCGGTATCGGCGGGATTGGGATTTCAGCCGGGGCACAGCTTGCGTTATCGCGTGGTATGAAGGTACTCGGTCTAAACGATGAAGAGTCCCCAAAGACCATAGAGCCGCTGCGAGCAGCTGGGGCAATTATTTTTTATATGAACGAAATGAAAAAATTACCTCTAGCTGACTTGTATGTTTACAGCGATGCCTGGCTTCATCGGGGACCAGAGGTTATTGAAGAGGCAAGGGAGAGGGGTAAACCTGTTTTAAGTTACTTTGAATTTCTAGGAGTTGTTGCGAAAGAATATAAAGTCATCGCCATCGCGGGCACGCACGGCAAGACCACGACCACGGCTATGGTGGCCGGAATTTTAATTGACGCCGGGCTAGACCCGACGGTAGTGGTAGGATCTTTTGTTAAAAAATTTGGTAGTAACTTCAGAAAGGGGAGTGGAAAATATTTAGTGCTAGAAGCAGATGAATACAACCGCCACTTCTTAAATTTCAATCCATTTATCACTGTGGTCACAAATATTGAAGCCGACCACTTGGACTATTATAAAGATTTGGCTGATGTTCAAAATGCCTTCGGACAACTTATTGCTCAAACAGAAAACACGGTGATTTACAATTCCAAAGACACCAGTACCCATGTACTAGTACATGATAACAAAATAAAAGTAGTCGATTACATAAAATATCTAGACAGAGTGCCCAAGCTCTCGGTGCCCGGAGAACATAATCGTAAAAATGCAGCCGCGGCTCTGGCAGTGGCGGACTTTTTAAGTATTAATCAAAAAATTGCGCAGAAATCCCTCGCCGAATTTGCCGGTACCTGGCGTCGCCTGGAAAAAAGAGGGCAGACAGAGTCCGGCACAATTGTTTATGATGATTATGCTCACCATCCCACGGAAATCCGGGCAAGCATTGAAGCCCTGCGCGAACTTTACCCTGAGCGTGGCGAAAGGCAAAAAAATATAACCATACTTTTCCAGCCACACCTCTACAGCAGAACCAAAATGCTTTTTGACGATTTCGCGAAAAGTTTCAAAGGGGCGGACCGAGTATTACTGCTGCCCATCTATTTCGCCAGAGAAGAAAAGGATGAGAATGTTTCTAGCGAGAAATTAGCCAAGGCCATAACCAAAGAGGGGCAGAAAGCGGAGGCCTATCCTACCTTTCCAGCCGCGGAGGAAGCTATTTTGGCCTTAAATCTTGGGCCCAAAGATGTATTGGTGACCATGGGGGCGGGCGAAGCATATAAAGTGGCGGACAAAGTCCTCCAGTTTTAACTATTGACTTTTTAACCCAAATATGCTAGTATATAAGAGTAACCCTATTTATAGGTACTAATCTCTTTTTGCCTTATAAATAAAGGGTTTTTTCGTTTAAGACGAATTTCAGGCCTGAAGTTGGCGGAGCACATACCGCCACTTATGAAGAATACAAAATTAATACGTTTCGTGGAGTCGTTTATTCTTTTACCCATAACAACAATGTCAACAGTGCCCCTAGGCCCTATCGCCCAAGGCACCCTTAATATTGTTCAAGATTCTTGGGCTCCCCAAACTGTATTTTCGCAAAAACTAAATAGCGCCTATGATGCTCTAGCTCTTAATAATAATCAGAGTGGAGAGGCCTTGATGGAAAAGGTCCGAGAGTCCAAGGCCGAGTCCATCGATGCTTATTTCGGGTCGCACAGTGTGCCGCTCGAAGGTATGGGCATGAAGATGGTACTTGAAGCCGAGAAAAACGAACTTGACTGGCGTCTTCTTCCGGCTATTGCCATGCGAGAATCAACCGGCGGAAAGTTTGCTTGTAAACGTGCTACCCACAATCCTTTCGGTTGGGGTTCTTGCAAGATTAACTTCAAGTCAACCGAGGAAGCTATCGAAACAGTAGCCAGAAACTTGGGAGGTAATAATCCAAAGACGGCTAGACACTATGACGACAAGACCACTCTGCAAATTCTCCACGCTTACAACCCGCCTTCCATCGTGCCTCGTTATGCTTCACAGGTGCTATCGATCATGGATAAGATTGGAGACGAAAATCTAGGAGCAAAAAATATTACTGCTTAAACTAAAAATCCCCCGAGAGGGGGATTTTTAGGTTTTACCTATTTTTTTAATTTATCTAAGTAATTTTTATATTCCTGGTTTAGACTTTCATCCAATGGTTTTTTATCCACAACCACCCATTTGTAAAAAATATCAGAAGCCTCCATGGCTCTTTTGCCGATTGCCCTTAATTCATCTTCGGTTAATGTATAAAGCGACTCGAATTCTTTCCCGGATACATCATGTAATATAGAAGTCAAAGTTTCGCCCACAAGTCTTCGATATGGATCAGTTAAACCTGTCCAATTGAAGATGCTATATAGGGCTACCTTAGGCCGACCACCGTAAAGTGGTTTTATTAAACCCCTCATTTCTAAAATCATTGCCTTCGGAGCGTTTTCTGCGTTCATTTTTGCCTCACTTATTTCGTCTACTCCGTCGAGCACATGTTGTTCTTCATGCTCAAACGATGTTTGCATAATCAATCTTTGAATTTCTGCTACAGCATTAGGCCCCCTATATCCTCCAAAAGCGGTTTGTCGGGCTAAATCTCTTGCGCTCTGGGGGCTATCCTGTAAATTCCTAAGGATATTTTCAGCCGAACCCGCGTAACCTTGTTTATATTGAATAAGCTTTATCTGTCCGTCTTCTCTGCGTGTGTCAGCCGTAAATCCTGTGGGACTGCTCTCGTATTGCTTCTTTTCATCCTTAGGGTCTGACCCTCCGACTAAAATATATTCATAATCCTGTTTTTTCTCATTATTGGAAGCTGTTCTTTTTTCTTTTCGTTCAATCTTACCCACAGTAACCGCCACAAAGCCAATTTCTCTATTTTTCCAGACGCCCCTTGTTGGCAGAGCAGAGAAAAAGTATCCTTGTTGTTCAAGTATATCTCGCAATGGTTGTACGGCTGTTAATAATTGAGCAGCCTTTGCGTCTTTTGGAATCTCTGATAATTTCGTATCTATGTTGATTCTCTGTATCCAAGAATTATAAATCTCTACAAATTTTTCTAACCCCTCATCTTCTCCAAAATTTCCCTTAAGGTTTTCAAACCATGCATTATATTCTTTTATCACCCCTAAAACCCCTTCAAGTGGCGACACTTTTTCCCGGGACTCTGTTTTTCTTCCCAAAAAAGTTTTTACTCCAAGTACTGCAATACCTATACCCCCAGCCACTAGGGCAGACTTTTTTAGCATTTCTCTACGAGGAATTTTTTTTAGTTCTTTGAGTTTTATTTCCTGAGGGTTTTTAAGATTACGGGATTTACGAAGTTCCTCTAAGCGGGCAATTTCAGCTCGAATTTTTGCCAATTGTAATTTGGGAACAAAAAATCCTTTTTCCTTTCCTATATTTTTTCCTTCCATTTTTTACATTATACAGTATTTCTACTCCAGGTGCATCAGGGTCATCTTGTGATCTTTGGGCTCAAATAAGGTGATCTGGAAATTATAATTCTTGCCGAGTTCTAATTTCTCGCGCAGTTTGGTTTCCGTTCCGAAAGTAGAATTGTGTACCAGGCCCGCTACGCCCTCCTTGATAGATACCAAGGCGCCGTGCTTGTTGTATTTGATAACCACCCCTTTGATGATATCTCCCTTTTTCAACTTACCCTCAAATTCTTTCCAAGGATTTTCCTTCAGCGCCTTGATGGAGAGTGAAATTTTGCCGTCCTTTATTTCAATTACTTTGGCGCGGACAGTGTCTCCTACCTTAAACATGGTGCGAGGGTCTTCCACCAGGCCCCAATCCAGTTCCGAAATATGCACCAGTCCTTCCAGTCCGTCTTCCAGCTTCAGAAATACGCCGAAGTCCACAATACCTGCGACAATACACTCAAGCTCGTCGCCTACAGTGTACTTGCTTAGGATCTCCTTTTTCTCTTCTGGGTTGTTGTCCTTTTCAGAGAAGATAAGTTTGCCTTCTTTCGGTAGGGTGGAAATAATCATGACTGAAATTTTCTGTCCCACCAATTTCTTCAACTCTTTCAAAATTTTATCTTTATCTGAATCCAGCACGCGAGGATAGTGCTCGGCTTTGAGCTGGGAAGCAGGCAAGAATCCTTGAATACCTTGCCACTCTAATATTAGTCCTCCCTTGTTCGCATCTTTTATTTCCAAATCCAGAACTGTCTTTGACTTGATGGCCTTCTCTGCTTCACTCCACATCAGCGCCTGCTTGGCTTCCTTGAGGGAGAGTTCTGTGTAGCCATCTTCATTTTCTGTTTCGACGACTTTCGCTTTGATGATGTCGCCAAGGGCGATCTTTTTTATGATGTCTTTAGCGTTAATAAATTCGCGACCGTAAATTATGCCTGTGCCGTAGGGCGAGAGGTCAACATAGACAGACGACTTTTTAATCATGATCACCGGGCCTTCTATCAAGGAGTCCACTTTCGGTCTCTGACCGCTCCTATCCACTATAGAATTCAGCACCAAGTTTTCCTTGAAATTTTCTTCTACTGTGTCTTCTTTAATCATAATAATTTTTTATTTTTGGCTATAAATTAAAACATCCGCCACAAAGCGGATATAAGGCCTAGGTTTCTCTCCGACCTTCGTCGGAGTCCGACTTTGGTCGGACCGACTGATCTGAAAGGGGTTACCCTAAATCCATGCTTTTAATCCCGACGCCTAAAGGGTCGGGACCCCGACTTTTTACGTCGGGGTATAATTCAGTTGTGAATGCATACTACTATAAGTACGCAAAAATGGCAACCATCACATTGACTAGGATTTTTATAGTTGTAATATCTAGAAAGTACTAGTTCCCGCGCTCGGCGGCACCGAGCAGGAAGGAGGCAAATATGAGCCGGAAGCGTGCACGGTGGATCGGGTCGATATTGTTCTACCTGATCCTGACAGCTGGTCTATTTTTTTACGTATCTCAACGGCCATGGGACGTAAATTCGAGGGTGGCAATTGCACTGTGGGTTCTCGCATCCTTTGGCGTCGGCGTCGTGGTGTTTCTAATCTACGACAGGCCAAGACGGAAGCCACAGACGCAGGTACGTGCGGAGCGGCGCTCGCGACGCCTAATGGAAAGGAGGAAGACATGAAATACTACCCGCCACGCTGGATGAGCGCAGTGGGTCGGCTTGTCTTGCTGATGAGCGCAATCGGCCTGTTGTGGTTGCTGGTTTGGCTCAAAGGCGGGCACATCGCGTTTCCCAAGGGCTAGCACCCGCGCTCGGCGGTTCCGAGCAGCAGGAGGGCGAATGAGTAAACGAGGAAGGGAGTACTTCAAAGACGGGACGCCGATGCTGACGCCGTTCGAGACGTTCATGGTTTGGGGTTCTCTGGTGGCGGGTATAGTAGTGTTCTTGATCAAGCACTACCGACCAGAGTGGCTTCCGTTTCATTTTTAGCCATCCCCGCGCTCGGCGGTTCCCGAGCACATCAAAAAGGAGGGGCCGATGGCCCAACCGAAACGGTCGCCGCCCTGGAAGGACGACGGCCGATTTCAATTTTTGCCCTATCTTTTTGTCCAATTTTTTGCTATATGGAGTACCATATAGCATCGGCATTCGGACAAACTAAAAGCAAAAAAAGCTTTTGATTTGCTCCTCATTTGATGCTATAATTAATAGAATGATAATCACATATTTCGGCAAGCAGTTTTTCAAGATTGGCCAAGGGGAAATGGTTCTGGCCTTCAACCCTGTCAGCAAAAGCTCGAAGTCCGGTGTTTCCGCGCACTTCGGTGCGGACATTGCTCTTGTCACCACTAATCATCCTGACTACAATGGAGTGGAGCAGTTAAGTCGTGGCGAGCGGACACCTTTCACTATTACTGGTCCCGGGGACTATGAAATCAAGGAAATTTTTATTAAGGGTGTGATTTCGGAGGCGAAAATTGCTGACAAGAAATATATAAACACCATATACTCTCTTTCGGTGGATAATATTAATATTGCATTTTTGGGCGCGCTGTCGGATCCAGAAATTTCCAAAGAGGCCCGTGAGGAGATAGACGGTCCGGATATACTTTTTGTCCCCGTAGGAGGAAAGGGGCTACTGGATGCCAAGGCCTCCGCCAAACTCGCTTCAACCCTGGAGCCGAAAATAATTATCCCGATGGACTACGAAGACGCTTCGCTGAAAGCATTCCTCAAGGAACTGGGAGAAGAAAAGGCCGAGGTGTCCGAGAAGCTTACGCTTAAGCGTAAAGATATAGAAGGGAAAGAGGGAGAGGTGGTCGTGCTGAACAAATTATAAATTACGAATTAATAATATTATGACCCATTCGATAAACTCAGGGTCATGGTGATACAATAGAATCATGAGAAAAATAATTCATCGCCTACGAAGACAACCGGAACATATTCGCACCTACGTTTTACATGCGCTTACTATCGTCGCCGGAGTCATCCTTTTTTCTCTTTGGGTTTATTCTTTAGGCACGGATTTAACCGCGAAAGATACTCAAGCAGAATTAAAAAATGATTTACAGCCGTTTTCCGCCCTGAAAGATAATTTAATTGGCGGTTATAATAGTATTATAGGTCAAGAAGCAGCGCCAGCGGCCGCTTATTAATTTTTTATGGCCAAGGATTCTGTAAAGTCAAGCGAGGAGAAAAAAGGGGACACTATCAATCCGGTTGACATTGTGACCGAGATGAAAGAATCGTACCTGGCTTACGCCATGTCGGTTATTACTTCGCGCGCCTTGCCGGATGTGCGAGACGGGCTGAAGCCAGTGCATCGGAGAATTCTTTTTGCCATGCATGAAATGGGATTAACGGCTTCCGCGCGTTTCAGAAAGTCCGCGGCGGTAGTCGGAGACGTGCTCGGTAAGTACCATCCGCATGGCGACGTGGCTGTTTATGATTCTATGGTTGGCATGGCGCAGGAATTTTCCTATCGCTATCCTTTTATTTTAGGTCAAGGGAACTTCGGCTCGATAGACGGCGACAATGCGGCCGCCATGCGTTATACCGAAGCGAAAATGTCCAGAATTTCGAGCGAACTTCTGCGCGATTTAGAAAAAGAAACAGTGGATTTTCGCCCGAATTATGACCAAACCCGCAAAGAACCAACGGTCTTTCCTTCAGCTGTGCCGGCGCTCCTCTTGAACGGTACGCTCGGCATTGCAGTGGGCATGGCGACCAATATACCCTCGCACAATTTGGCGGAGGTTTTGGACGCGACAAATTATTTAATTGAAAATGATGACGCTACCACCGAGGACTTGATGCAATTTATCAAAGGCCCGGACTTTCCTACCGGCGGCATTGCCTACGGGTCAAAAGATATGTTGCACGCGTATTCATCGGGGCGGGGCGGAGTGGTCTGCCGAGGCGAAGCCGAAATAGTAGAAGATAAAAACGGCAACCCGCAGATTGTCATCACTTCCATTCCTTTTCGGGTAAACAAGTCCAACTTAATAATGGCTATTGCCGAACTGGTGCAGGGAAAAAAGCTTGAGGGCATCAAGGGCTTACGCGATGAATCCACCAAAGACATTCGGATTGTCATTGACCTTAAAAATTCAGCCCACCCGGAGAAAGTTCTTAACTATATTTACAAAAATACTCAACTTGAATCAAATTTCAATTTCAATATCGTGGCTCTGGTTGACGGAGTGCCGCAGACGCTCTCGCTCCAGTCCATTCTCACTGAATTTATTTCTCACCGCAGGGAAGTGGTAAAGAGGAGAAGCGCTTATGATCTCCGTCGAGCGGAAGAGCGGGAGCATATTCTGCTTGGCTTGAAGCGTGCGCTGGATAAAATAGATAAAGTAATCAGCGTTATCCGGGCCTCTAAAAATTCTCTGCTCGCCAAACTTGCTCTAATGAAAGAATTCAAATTCTCTGACTTGCAAGCGGCGGCCATTCTAGAAATGAAACTAGCAAAGCTCGCAGGCCTGGAGAGAAAAGCCGTGGAGGACGAATTAGCCGAGAAGCAAAAGTTCATTGCGGACATGAAGGACCTATTAGCCAGCCCAAAAAAAATATTGAAGACCATCGCGGATGAACTGAAAGAAATTCGGGAGAAATATGCGGATGAACGTCGCACTAAGATAGTCAAAGGCGGGGTAAAAGAAATCTCCGATGAAGACCTAGTGCCAGAAAAGGAGACAATGCTGGTCTTAACAGCCGGTGGCTATGTGAAATGCACCGATCCATCAGAGTACCGTGCGCAGAAGAGAGGGGGAGTCGGCGTGGTGGACCTAGAGACCAAAGAAGAGGACTTCGTAACCATGCTTATTTCCGGCTCTACCCACAGCAATTTGCTTTTCTTTACCAACCTCGGCAAGGTGTATCAAATGAAAATGTACGACATTCCGGAAGGACGCCGCGCCACTAAAGGCAAGTCCCTGATGAATTTCCTGGCCTTAGGGGCGGAGGAAAAAGTTACTTCTATTTTAGCCATGCCCAAGGAAAAAGATCAGTCCGCATCATCCTTGATGTTGGTAACCAAAAACGGGGTGGCTAAAAAAATGGGCAGTGCCAGCTTCAAAGACGTGCGCCGAAGCGGCATCATTGCCATTCGTTTGGATAAAGACGATAAACTTGCCTCTGCGCTTCTGGTAGAAAAGGGCGATGAAGTTATGATTGCCACCGCCCTAGGGCAGTCCATTCGGTTCAAAGAGTCCGATGTTCGGGAAATGGGCAGAACAGCCGGCGGCGTGACCGGCATTCGGCTCGCTAAAGGGGATGAAGTAATCGGCGTGGATGTAGTCAAGAAAGAAAATACTGCGGGGGCATTTCTGACCATGAGCGCGAATGGTTTCGGCAAGAAAACATCTCTTAAGGAATATAAAGTTCAGAAACGCGGTGGCTCCGGCGTGAAGACCGCCAAGGTTACTTCCAAGACCGGCAAACTTATTGTGGCTAAGGCGCTCTCGGGGCAAGAGCAAGAACTAATTGCGATGTCCAAGAAAGGCCAGGTCATCCGTACTGCGCTCAAAGATATATCAAGCTTGGGCCGGCAGACACAAGGCGTGACAGTCATGCGCCTCCACTCTGGCGACGGCATCGCTTCGCTCGCCTGTATCTAAAATTTGTTAATTTAATGCTACAATTAAAGCATGTTTGCTAATCCAGTAAAAATTTTAAGAATGTTTGGACTGCAGGAAAACGCCGTGGTGGCGGACCTCGGAGCGGGAACCGGATTTTATGCTGTAGCGGCGGGCGAGATGGTGCCTAAAGGCAAGGTCTATGCAGTGGAAGTGCAGAAGGACTTTTTACCGACTATTAAAAACAAGGCCAGAGAGGCGGGCCTAAATAACGTAGAGGCCCTCTGGGGCGACGTTGAAAAAATTGGCGGCACTAAAATAGGGGATAATATTGTGGACGCGGTTATCGCCTCCAATATTTTTTTTCAAGTTGAAGATAAGGATAAATTTATTGAGGAAACAAAAAGAATATTAAAGCCGGGCGGCCGGGTGCTTTTTATTGACTGGGTTCTATCCCCGGCGGTGCAACAGAAGGCAATCGTTCCCCAAAGTAAAGCGCGCGAGATGTTTGAGCGGAAGGGCTTTACTTACGAGAAAGATATTGAGGCGGGGGCGCATCATTATGGTATGATATTAAAGAAGACATGAAAGACAATTTTCAAATTATCTTTTTAGTCGTATTTATTTTTGCCGCGATAGTTGGCATTTTGGTCTTTTCCGGGGCGATACCGCTCGGTGGCGACGAGGACGGACAGGGTATCGGTACTGTATTTCTATGGGGAACAGTAAAAAGTCAAACCATTATACCTCTACTTGAAGAGTTTAACGCTACCAATGAGAACTTTGTCGTTGCCTATGTAGAAAAAAATGAAGAAACCTTTGACCAAGATTTATTAGAGGCGCTAGCGACCGGACAGGGGCCGGACATGTTTTTCTTGCCGAATGATTTAGCTTTTCATTACGCCAACAAGATTTTCACCATCCCCTACGATAGCTATCCCTTGGCCCCTTTCAAAAAGAATTTTGCCGGCGCCGGAGAAGTATTTCTAACCTCCCGGGGGATATTGGCCTTTCCGCTTACCATAGACCCATTGGTCCTGTACTATAACCGAAGCATCCTGGATGCCAATAATGTTGTCTTTCCCCCCACGGACTGGGATGAATTTACAAATCAGGTTTCACTTTTAACAAAAAAGGACGATTCAGATAAAATAACAAAAAGCGGAATAGCTCTGGGACACTTTTCCAATGTCACTCATGCCAAGGACATCCTGGCCACTCTCTTTATGCAGACGGGAGATCAAATTGTAGTTGAAAAGAACGGGTCCTTCATTTCCGTTTTGAATAAAAATAATACTCTCTCCCCGGTCTTGCAATTTTATACCGACTTTGCCGACCCCCTGAAGACCGTTTATTCCTGGAATAAGTCATTTACTAACTCGCATGATTTTTTCAGCACCAACAACTTGGCATTCTATTTTGGGTTTGCCAGCGAGCTCTCGTCTCTAGTTAATAAAAATCCTAACCAGAACTTTCAAGTAGCGCCGGTGCCGCAAATAAAGAATGCGCCTTTTAAGTTAACGGGGGCAAAGGTGACGGGCATCGCCCTCTCCTCTTTTTCCAAAAATTTTACCACCGCTTTTATCGCGGCCTCCCAAATGGCCACCGGGGACTTTGCAAAAAAGTTAGCGAATGTCCTGGGGGTGGCGCCGGCCCGCCGGGATTTATTGGCGCAAGTTCCAAAAGACGCGTATTCTCCGACTTTTTACGCTTCCGCGCTTTATGCGAGGAGCTGGCTGGACCCATCGCCTGAAGACACCGACAATATTTTCCGCACAATGGTGGACTCGGTTCTTTCCAACAACATGATTCCTATCAATGCAGTTAGGGATGCCGGCGCCAAGCTCAGTTTGTTATTACTTAGATAAATTTCCGCCAGAGGCGGACAATATGAAAAAAACAACAAAATTTCTAATCTTTCTTTTCATTCTAGCGATGCTGATGATGCCTGTTTTATCTTTTGCCCAACCTCAAGCCGTTCCGCTGTCCGGCTCCTTGATTCCCTGTGGCACATCTCTTAATCCAGCTATCGGTTCGCGCGCCAGCGATCACCCCTGTAAATTTGAGGATTTTATAACCCTTATAAATAATGTAATTAAATTTGCTCTTTTTTATCTGGCCTTACCCATTGCCGCTATCATGTTCGCCTATGCCGGATTCAAGCTTGTTACTTCTGGGGGAAGTACGGAGGCCAGAAGTAGCGCGAAAAATATCTTTACCAATGCCGCCATCGGCCTGGTTCTGGCCGCTGGCGCCTGGCTTATAGTGAAGACCCTTTTATCAATTTTAAGCTCTCCTGGGGCTTGGACTTGGATTGGTTTTTAAGATGAGGTATAATTAATACAATGAAATTTATAAAAAAATACGCATACGGATTGATTTTGACAACTTTTATTGTATTTTTGCCAGCATTTTCTTTAGGGCAAACAAATGTTCCAGCGCCGTGCGTTCCAACTGGCGGTACAATCTGTAACCCCATCAACTCTAACACCATCAATGATTTCATCAGGGTCATTTTGGAAGGCGTAATAAAAATCGGCATACCAGTCGTGGCCTTGGCCATAATCTACTGCGGTTTTCTTTTTGTAAAAGCCAGAGGCAATGCTGAAGAATTAAGCAAAGCCAAAGACGCCCTGCTTTATACCGTTATTGGCGCAGCCGTCCTTCTGGGGTCGTGGGCTCTGGCCAAGCTTATATCGGAAACCGTGCTCTCACTAAAATAATTAATTTTTTATGAAAAAACACATAAAATACATTTTGCTTCCAACTCTCTCATTAACAGCAGTTCTACCTCTTTTCGCTTCCGCCCAAGGTTTCTTCGGCCCATGTTTCGGATTTAGAGGAATTGACCTTCTACTTTGCAGAATAAGTTATCTTCTTAACTCTGTTCTCCCGATCCTCTTAGCTTTAGGAGTAGTGTATTTTGTCTGGGGAGTAGTACAATACGTCATAGGGGACAGCGAGGAAGTAAAAGAAAAAGGTAAAAACCATATTATCTACGGCATCATCGGTTTAGTTGTCATTATTGGCCTTTGGGGGCTAGTGTATATCGTCGCTAATACTTTCGGCTTAGGAGGTGAACCCGCCCCTACTTCTTATCAGCTCAGGACTTTGTTGCCTTATTAATTTTATTATAATTAACTTTTTAAAAATGAAAAAACAAATAAAACTATTAGCAAAATTTATTCCAATACTATTTTTCATAACTTTTACCCCCTTGCTTACTTTTGCTCAAGGGGCAGTTAATTCAACTAATGCATCTGATATTATAACAAAAATAAGTAATCTTCTTGGCGCAGTTCTACCCGTCCTGGTCGCTTTAGGAGTTATCTACTTCGTTTGGGGAGTGGTGCAGTATTTTATAAGAGATAGTGAAGAGGCGAAGGAAAAAGGAAAAGATCGCATTATTTATGGCATCATCGGTTTGGCTGTAATAATTAGTATTTGGGGGCTTGTATATATTGTCACTGGTACACTAGGTATAGGTGAGGAGAGTGCTCCAACCAACATTACCAATCTAGTAAATACACCAACAGGTAGCTCTGCTTGCTCCCTCAATCCAAAATTGCAAGGTTTGATGGATTACGCTACCTGTATTATCGGTAAGTCGGTAATACCGCTAATCTTTGCCATAGCTACAGTTATGTTTATATGGGGAGCGGTAAATTTCTTTATAATTAATGCCAATGAAGAAGAAAAGAGGGCTCAAGGTAAGCAGTTCATGCTCTGGGGTATTATCGCCTTAGCTGTAATGATAAGCGTCTGGGGCTTGGTAAAGATCGTTGGGGGGACATTTAACCTCGATACAAACTTCCTTCCCCAGGTTAAGCCGTAATTGACCTTGCTTTTAGTTATCCTATGGTATAATTGGGGGCTGGTTCTTTTATGGTATTATTAGATCGGTTATTAGTTTAATTATTATAAGGTCGTTTTAATTATTAGCGTTTAGCAGTAAATTATGAAAAAGAAATTAATGATATTGTCGGGTTTTATTTTAGGCGCTGCGCCTTTGGTCGTATTGGCTCAGTCCCAAACTACGGGTACTTTCGTTGGTTGTAGCGGTGTTGCCTTAGGAACCATCGAAGGTATGTTGTGTAAGATTGGTGATATTCTAAACCTAGTTACTCCAATTTTGATCGTTTTGGGAGTTATTTACTTTGTCTGGGGAGTTATCACTTACGTTATTGGTAGTGATGAGGAGGCAAAGAAGGCCGGCAGAGACCGCATGATTTTCGGGATAATCGGCTTGGCCGTTATCATCGGCTTGTGGGGGCTTGTTAAAATGGTAACCAACACCCTTGGTATTAATACCGGGGTTCAAAACATTACCTATCCAACCATCCCTTACTAGTCCTTGAGGGAAGTATTTGCTAAGTAAAACATGCAATTTTTTGCTACCCCAGCTCATGCGAGTTTGAACTCTTTTATCGCGAGCGTAAACAGTTCTATAGTAAACCCGCTCATAACCTTACTCTTTGCTTTGGCTGTTGTTTTTTTTCTTTTCGGGGTCTTTCAGTTTATTTACAACCAGGAAAATGAAGAAAAGAGAACAGCCGGTAAAATGCATATGCTCTGGGGAGTCGTTGGCATTGCTATCATGATGGGAGTGTTCATGATTCTCAATCTTATTCTCAATACATTCAATATTACGGATATAAGTGTAGATCCTCAAGGAAATACAAACGTCCAATTAACTCCTTATCCGTAGTAAAAAAGTGAAAGGGCGGGCTCCGTGGAGACCGCCCTTTTGCGTTGCGCGTGGGCCAGCGCGCGATCTACGGCCCTTCACCTCCTTCGGTGAAAAAAGAACAACTTACTTACACGTCCCTTCGCCTCGTTCCAGCCGGTAGAGGCGAAAGGAAACCACCTTTCCGGGATCCTTCGGGTCGGTGAAGACCTTCGGACCCAGGCCCCGGGGCGTGGGTGCCTGCTGGCACTTTTCCCCGGGTTGGTGGATGTACTCCTGCCCGTCCGCATACTTGATGCGGATGGGTACGTTGGCTTCGAGGTTGAACTCGTAGTCAACGGACAAAGCCACCGGCGTCGTCGCGTTGATTAGACGCGGCGGCGAGACGACTTCCTGCGCGACGGCTCGGCCGACGACAGGTGAGTAGACGACGTTGGGAGGGGGTGGTGGGGCGGGTTTACCAAACATAAACGCCCACGCTCCCTTGGCGGAGGTACCTACCACTCCGTTGTCGACGAGAGTGGTACTAATCGTGTCCCGATTCGGCCAAGTGCCGACATATTTCGGGAATGCGATCTGAATGCTTAAGATCGCAAGGGACACCACGAAAATTGTCCCCACAATTCTGCGCTCTTTTCCGTTTGCCCAAGCGACCGCGAGGCCACCGGCAACGAAAGCGAAGCACACCTCCCACAGAATCACCGACGAAACGTCGTGGCCGACGAGAATGCTGTAAGCACCCCCCGAGTCATCAACATTTCCGTAGGTGTCCGCTGGATAGAGCCCGAGCGTCTTCGCCGCCAAAAACCGCAAGGCGAGGAAGATGATGATTCCCATGGCCACATTGGCCGTGAGTCTCATTCCTCTCCACGCAATCGCCACACCACTTCCGAGTTCGGTGAAGACGATTTGCGTGACGTAGATGATTCCCAGCGCGACGAACGTAGTGAGGAAGGGGATTCCTACCCCCACTTTGAGTAGTATCGCGAGCAGGACACTCGCGACTGTAGCGCGGATCCAGTTTGGATTCATTATTCTCTCCTACACTCCGCGGCGACGCGCGAAGAAATGTGTAATTACCTCTGCCGTGAGCTCCGAAAGGAACTCTACGACGATCCAGATTCCCATGCCACCGGGGCGACCGTGATGTTGCCCCTGGTGTTCCGGATTCTCTGGCTGTCCGTGTTGCTGTCGTCTTCCACCAGCCGCTGGTTGATGTCCCTGCTGCTGGGGTGCTGCCGCTTGATGTTGCGGCCGCTCCCTTTCCCTCCACCTCCGAATAAAGGATGCTCCCGCCCGAACGGCGTGAGACGCTTCATCCCAAAAAGCGATCCAGAAGTAGCCGAAGGTGAGAAGGAAGTACACGAGCGTTGCCTTCCACCAGAACCAAGTCCCGGTTGCCCAGGGCAGTGGTTTGGTGGGGACAGTTGCCGTCGGCGCGTTCTTGCCTTCCCACAGGTGGCTGAGCACATTACTCATCCACCCGCGTTGTTTTGCAGTAGGGAAGTTCTCGGGCAGCAAGAGTGCCGGCCCGAAGTTGAAACACGCAATCACCAATGTGACTGCAAACATTCCAACCCCCACGAAGAAGTAGGTATTGTTGTCGCGGAGGTAGTCCTCCCAATCGGCGTGGTTGAACCACGCCGTCAGACGAATCGCCCCGAACCCAACAACCGCGTAAACGAACGTGAGCGCGATGAACCCCAGCCAGAACGATCCCCACGAGAGATACACGATCCCCGCGAGAATCGCAACGACGATTCCGATTAAAAGGCGCACTTGCGTCCTCGTTTCTGCGCCGCCACGGCGCTTTTCTTAAGTTGACGAATAACCCAGAACTTGTATATATTGTATCACAATTAAACGCAAAAGTCAACCCCTAGGGGCTGACTTTTGGCTTAGATTATAATGCTTTTTGGACGTTTTAAGATTGTTTCAACGGAGTAGCGTGATATTTATCTTCCAGTCCGAAGAACTTTCTCGCTAGGATGATTATTATTAGAATAAATATCGCTAGAATAAGCCACTGAATCAAGCCAGAAGGCATGAAGGTATCTGTTCCGAAAATCGCATTAGCCGTAAGGTCGCTAAAGTCCTCCGTGGGTTTAGCTGTTTTAGTAGTACTAGGTTTGTTGGTTGATGCGCCCGCCACACTTCCGGCGGTAGAAACAGTACGAACTATAGCTAATTCATTTCTAATATTCAGAACATAGCCATTCGAAAGTCCTCCACCTGGGCCCGGATTATCTACTGTCACTACGTAACTGCCCAAAAACGAGGTATCCGTATCAATCAATTCAAACTCAATCCTGTTCTCGTTGAAAAAAGTCGTAGTTCGGTCAGAGCCATTCAATTTAGCCACCGCGCCATAAACGAAGTTTTGTCCGTTAACAACTATACTGGTCCGGCCTGAACCCAAAACGACCGGATTAGGATTAAGTGAATCAATAATCGGCCTGTCGTTATAGACAGTTGGTTTGCTATTACTAGAGCTTAATTTTGTACGAAGCTGGTAACCAGTATCATAAGCGTTCGTCTCTACTGGTATAGTTATCAGTCCGAAAGTCAAAATAACCAATATTGACAAACTCAAAATTAGGCCGTTTCTTATTCTTTTGTTGATTATATTACTCATATTAATAGTATAGCATATTGCGGTATAAAAGTCAAGTGGTGGGCGAGGGGAGAGTCGAACTCCCACCCCTTGCGGGACTAGTTCCTAAGACTAGCGCGGCTACCGTTACGCCACTCGCCCAATATTTTCAACGCTATTTTTTTCTTTCTTGACAAGCATATCACATTTTCTAAATAAATCATCTTTAGTATTTTTATACTATCGCTCTTACCAAAAGTCAGAGTATAAACAGAGGACTTGTCTGTTTTTGAAATTGAGCCCCCCGCAACACCAAAGAATCTTTTACATGATTTAAGAATCCAATCTAAAAAATTATTACTTGCTGAACATAGACGTATTTTATATTGTGGGTATTTACTTTCCGGGTGTTTGGATATTGAGATACTTCCATCGCCATCTATGCATCCCCTAAAAAAATCCGCAAAATATTTTTGAGGTATTTTTAGTTCAGATACCGTTTTTGATTTTCTGGGAGTTAGACCCAACTCCAGTAAAAATTCAAAAAAATTCTTGTCTCCAAATTGAAGCATATAATATTTTTTGTCTTTTGAACCCCCTCTGGCTGTTCTACTTATTTTATTATTGATTCCTAAACATTTCTTGCAATTAATGATCATCTCATAATCCTTTGACGTAATTATCAAATGTCTTAAATCACTAGACAAATTGCCATCAGTCGCGACGACTCCTATTGTATACGCGAAGTCCTATTTTGTGCGCCCAGTTGGGATCGAACCAACGACCTTATCCTTAAGAGGGATCTGCTCTACCAGCTGAGCTATGGGCGCAAAAAATTTTCAAAATAACTGTTTACTGTTTTATTATCTTTCGACCTACCAAAACAGCTATGGGCGCAAAAAATTTTCAAAATAACTGTTTACTGTTTTATTATCTTTCGACCTACCAAAACAGCTATGGGTGCTTAATTAAGTTGTCAATTCATAATTACAAATTCGTAATTAACCTAGTGCCCGAGGTGGGGGTCGAACCCACATCCCTTGCGAGACACGATTTTAAGTCGTGCGCGTATACCAATTCCGCCACTCGGGCAATTTATCCTAAAATATTTTAACATGTTTTAGGGAGGCCTGGGCGGGAATCGCACCCGCGTATATTCCTTTTGCAGAGGAATGCCTTGCTACTTGGCTACCAGGCCGTTTCTTTATCCTACTTGGCTCTTAACAATTCGTCAATTTTTTGGCGATTCTTTTCACCTTGGTCTATGGCGAAATCGATAAAAGGAATTGTCTTTATTTCTAATTTTTTTTTCAGTAATTCCCGAACTTCACTTCTTTTACGTTTAACAAACAAGAGCACGTCCGCCTCTTTTTCTTCTGGCAGTACGGTGATAAATACTGTAGCGCGCTTTAAGTCCGGAGAGGCAGTAGCGAAAGTAACCGTGATAAGCGAAGTTCTGTTATTCTCCCGTCCTAAAAATTCCGCCGTCAACTCTTTTATTACCTTGGCTACCTTCTCATTTCTGGCTGTCATAAATTTTAACTATTTTTGGACTACGTTCCATGATACAATCACGTCGCCCGTTGCTATTTCTATTTTTGATTCAATCATTATGCCGAACTCCGTTCCCTCAGATACTACACCCGTTTTTACTTTACCGGCTTCCAGGTTTATGATTTTTCCTTGTCCGATTTCAAACTCTCGACGGATTATTTTCACCGTACTGCCTTGAGTGATATTTCCCTCTATCACTTTACCTCCCAGAATTTGGCGTTCCTTCGTTCGGCTAAAGGCCTTGAGAATCTTGGCTCGGCCAGTCGTTTCTTCTGTTTCCACTCGTGGTCTCCTTATTTCCATTTCTTTTTGTAACCACTCCGTCAGCTTGTAGATAACGTCAAAAAAAGAAATCACGATACCTCTTTTTTGAGCAACTTCACTCGCGCTTTTGTCGGCTTTCACGTTAAATCCTATCACTAATGCCAGCTCTCCGGCCGAGATGCCCTTTATATCTGATTCCGAAATGGATCCGGTGCCTTTCTGAACGATTTTGAAAAGAGCGTTCTCGCCTTTAATTTTTGCTATTTCTTTTTCAATGGCTTCCAAGGACCCGGCGACATCGGCTTTAAGCACAATAGGAATTATTTTTTTACTCCCGACGCTTTCAGTCGGGACTCCGATTCCTTGGGATGTCGGAGCTGGTTTGAAATTCTGCGCGTATTCTTCCGCTTCTTGTTTTTTGGCGAATGCCTTAAAGGGGCTTCCTACTCTCGGCATAAAATTCCAGCCGACCAGTCGGATCGGGGAGGAAAAGGTGGCATGGTCAATCATTTCTCCCTTAAAATTCTCCATGATGCGGGTAGAACAGACGGAGTCCTCTGCCACTACGGTCATGCCTTTTTTGATACTTCCGTTCTTGATAATGAGCGTTGCCTGGATTCCACGCTTGGGATCAAGGGAGGTCTCTATCACGAGCCCAGTTGCGCACTCTTCAGGGTTGCCGGTGAAATTTTCTACTTCTGCCAAAATCAAAATTAAAGACAATAAACTGTCCACTCCTTCACCCGTCTTCCCGGAGATAAGCGAGCAGGGAACTTTCCCGCCGTAGTTTTCCAAATAAATTTCATTTTCCGCTAATTCTGTTTTCGTTTTTTCAACATTGGCGTCGGGCTTGTCTATTTTATTAATGGCGACGATACATGGCGTTTGGCTTTCTACGATTGTTTTCCAGGCCTCAATTGTTTGCGGTTTTACTCCTTCCGGGGCCGAGACGACCAGGATAGCAATATCCGCCACTGCCGCGCCGCGCTCGCGCATTTTTGAAAAGGCCTCATGGCCCGGAGTGTCTAGGAAAGTTATTTTCCCCGACGCATACGGTCGGGGTCCCGACCCAGATTTCTCTGGCGTCGGGATTTCAACTTCGTAGGCAGAAATATGCTGGGTTATGCTACCGGCTTCTTTGTCTACCACGTTTGTTTTTCTGATGTAGTCCAAAAGCGTGGATTTGCCATGGTCAATATGGCCCATGACCACCACTACCGGTGGGCGCGCGACTGCCTGCCCGACCTTTCGGTCGTTCGGGCGGGTATTTTTTTGTTCCTTGTTTTTATCCATTGGTCAATTATTAAATTTTTGCTTTTTGGAGTGCTTCTTTTTCTTCTGCCGTCAATTCATATTCTGACTTTCCACCCTTGACTGGTTTGGCGAAGATGCTCATTCGTTCGCGAGAATATAAACTAGAAAGTACTACGCCGTCACCTTCTTCATTTAGCATGCTGATGGCGAAGCTCTGATTACTGCCTTGGTCGGGGAAAGGGTTGAAGCGTACGGTTTCAAGTCCGCGGATGCTCTTTTTCACCTTACTTTTTATTAAAGATATTTCTTTTTCTGTATTTTCTTTCGCTGTATTTAATTTAATAATATTGTCTTCGAGTGCGACAATCGTATCTTCCAAATCCTGAGCTTTCTTACCAAGGAAAAATCTTTTTAGGCGTTTCTCCATGCTAACCACCCAGATAACGCCGAGCAGGATAGCGATACCGGTCAAAACGAAAAAAGCCAGGAGAAAAATATTATCGAGCTTTATATTCATCCCGTACGAAATTCCATCTTTATTTTTTGAGATAGAAGTGTTAATATTGTAAGTAAAATTCCATTATTTCGTACGGGATTCATTCCTACAGTGTATACTATTTTAATGCCGAAATCAACGATAAAACCGAAGAAAATATACATGGATTACGCCTCAAGCGCGCTTTCGGCGTCAGCCAACCCGAGCGCAATTCATGATTTGGGAGTGAAGGAGAGGAGTAAACTAGAAGATGCCCGATCAAAAGTGGCGAAGATTTTGAATGCGAATAGTAATGAAATTATTTTTACCTCCGGAGCGACCGAGAGCAATAATTTAGCGATACTTGGTTTGCTACAGAGAATGAACTTTTTTTCAGTTGCTCGGTCCCTCGCTTCGCTCAGCCACTCCTTCAAAAAAGTTCATTCTCTTCCGCATATCGTGACTACGAATATTGAACATGCGTCGGTTTTAGAGGTTTGTAAGTATTTGGAAAAAACAAAACAAGCCAAAGTAACTTATGTACCCGTGGGAACAAATGGCATAGTAGATCCTCGAGCGATTAAAAAAGCATTAGGGCCGAATACAATTCTGGTTTCCGTTATGTATGCCAACAACGAAATCGGCACAGTACAGCCGATCAGGGATATCGCAAAGGAAATTAGGCATTTTAACAAAGTAAATCCCAAGCAAAATCATAAGATATTTTTTCACACTGATGCGGTGCAAGCAATAAATTATTTACCGATAAACGTAGCTCAACTTGGGGTTGATTTGATGACTTTTAATAGCGCTAAAATTTACGGGCCCAAAGGAGCTGGTGTTCTCTACGTAAAAAGGCAAGTGCCTATCAGAGGAATTATGTTCGGAGGAAATCAAGAAGGGGGACTACGGCCCGGAACGGAAAATGTTGCTAGCATTCTTGGACTTGCGCAGGCGCTAACTAAAACAGAGAAAATAAAAAACGAAGAAGTGAAACGCCTAACCAAACTTCGCGATTATTTTTTCAACCAATTATCCCATTCTAACATTCTAACGAACATTAGAATAACAATTAACGGTGATTTGAAAAACCGTCTCCCGAACAATATAAATATCACTATTCCAAAAATCCCAAGCGATCTCCTAGTCATTGAGTTGTCGGCATACGGCATAATGGCCTCTGCCAAGAGCGCTTGCAAGTCAGGTGACGGCAAGACCTCGCATGTAATAGAAGCCATTAACCCAAAGACCCAAGATACGGATGGCTCCCTGCGATTTTCTCTCGGCCGCGACACTGATAAAAAAGATATTGATTACACTATTCAAGCTCTAAAAGAAATTTTGACAAAGCTAAAAAAGTGGTACAATTAACCAATGGATATTAAGGAGCCAATAGTTGTAAAATTTCATCCGCACCCTTTTTGTTTTCTCGGTTTCTATTTTGGCGGAATTATTTTTATGGTTTTAAGTTTTTTTGTTCTCCCGCTTCTTTTTTTAGCTGGAATTTTAATTTTTATCTTAGCTGAGGTTTTTCGACGCGCGGAAACCTTTTATGTATTAGAAAGCGGGGTGGCAAAGGAATATAAATTATTATCAACTTATAGAAAATTCGCGGAATTTAGCAAAATTCAAAACATGGAAGTGAATCAGAGTTTTCTTGAAAACATATTAGGTATTGGCACTATTCATTTAGATACTGCGGGAACGGACGAAAGGGAAGTGAGTTTTCGTGGCGCTAGAGACCCATACAAAATTGAGCAGATCATTCGAGAGAAGATGAAAACTATCTAGGGGAGAATTTTAGTAGGACGATTTTGAAAAAACTAAAAAGATGGTATAATTAAGGCATGGACATTAAGGACTTAAATAAATCGCAACTCATACTGCTTGCTATCCTGCTTAGCTTCATTACTTCCATTGCCACCGGGATTGTCACGGTGACCCTGATGCAACAGGCGCCGGACTCGGTTACAGTGCCCATCAACCGCATTATTAAACAGACCGTTGAAAAGATTCAACAAGTGGAAGGCAAGACCACGGTAAACACGGTAGTGATAAAAGAAGAGGATTTAGTGGTGGATGCTATAGCCAAAAATCAGTCCACGGTGTTTGCTTTATCCAAAGAGATTATCGATCTGAACAATCAGAATGCAGAAGTTTCGGCCGGGAGAGGATTCGCGGTTTCCGAAGGTGGGATTATCGTCGCTGACTCAACCCTGGTCGGCGGTAAGGGAGTATATTATGTCTCCAACGCCAGCGGTAAATTCAATGCACAGTTTATTTCTTTAGATGAAGCCGGATTTTCATATTTGCAAATAGGCACGCCGCTTGACGAGAAAAACGTACTTTCTTTCACTCTGCCAGTGCCGGGAGACGTGAGTAAAATGAAAATAGGACAGAAAATTATAGTAATGGGTAATGCTATTTCTTCTTTTATTTTTGACGGCGACAAGGAGCTAAAAATAAATGTTCCCAAATCAAGTGCCGGCGGGTTGGTCGTTAACTTAGATGGAGAGGCCCTAGGCATTGCTCTCTCCAGTGAAACAAAACCCTTTACCTCGATTGATGTGATCAACGAGTCATTGAAACAATTAACAATTACAAATTAAAAATTACTAATGAAATTTTGAATTGATAATTCGTAATCCGTAATTTATAATTAAGCTTATGCCACCCCTAAATAAATTTACAACTAAAGCCAAAGAAGCCATAAAGAAAGCCCACGAGCTGGCCATTGAACGCGGGCAAAATCACGTATCATCTCTGCATTTGTTGGCCTCGCTCCTCCTGCAGGAGGAGAGCATGGTGAACTCCATTTTAGATAAATTGGAAATTGATACGATGTTGCTGACGGACTCGGTGCTAGAGTTAATTGAGTTGCCGGAGTCCCACAGCACTCTCTCGCCATCGTACCAGATTTATCTTAATCCTGATTTGGCGCAGACCATAGAACAGTCAGTAAAATTTGCGGAATTTATGAAAGATGACTTTGTTTCCACAGAACATCTTTTTATCGCTATGCTGGAAGTGACTGGCGAGGCGCGCGAAACCCTGGCGCGATTCAGAATCAACAAAGATGCCGTGCTGAAGGTGGTGGAAGAACTGCGCAGTCAAAATATTACCGATGTTTCCGAGCCAAAGAAATTTAGGACGCTTTTGAAATATACCCGCAACCTAACGAAGCTTGCCAAAGAAGATAAGCTGGATCCGGTGATTGGCCGAGACAATGAAATAATGCGCATCATGCAGATTCTTTCCCGCCGTACGAAGAACAATCCGATTTTAATAGGGGAAGCCGGCACCGGCAAGACCGCGGTGGTGGAAGGTCTCGCCTCGCGCATTGCCAAGGGTAACGTTCCCGAGTCGCTGAAAGACAGAGAGCTCGTTTCCCTGGACTTGGGGCTCTTGATTGCGGGTACAAAATATCGTGGGGAGTTTGAAGAGCGATTGAAAAGTATTATGAAGGAGATCGAACGCTCGGACGGAAAGATAATCCTTTTCATAGACGAGATTCATACCATTGTGGGCGCCGGAGGCGCGGAAGGTACGATGGACGCTTCAAATATGTTGAAGCCAGCACTCTCCAGGGGGGAACTGCGCGCCATCGGTGCCACGACTCTTCGGGAATATCAGAAACATATAGAGAAAGATCCGGCGCTAGCCAGACGTTTCCAGCCGGTGTACATTGATGAGCCGTCTATGGAAGACGCCGTCGCTATCTTGCGGGGCCTGAAAGAAAGATATGAGCTATTTCACGGTGTGCGAATTACCGACGACGCTATTGTCTCGGCGGTAAATCTTTCGGCTCGCTACATTACTAACCGATTTTTACCAGATAAAGCGGTTGACCTGATAGACGAGGCCTCTTCTTCGCTTAAAATAATGCTGGAGAACAAACCACCGGTGCTGGAAGACGCGCACGGCAAAATAATGCGTTTAGAAATTGAAAAAGAAGCGCTTAAAAAGGAAATTTCCGTCTCCAGTGGCGATAAACAAAAAGAAAAGGAGATAAAGAATAGAATAAAAGAAATAGATAAAGAAATAGGCAATCTATATGAAAAGACCAAAGAACTGGAGCTCAAGTGGCAGAATGAAAAGGGGACAGTGATTGAAATTCGCGCCATTAAGAAAGAACTAGAGGCACTACGCCTGGACGCGGAGAATGCGGAGATGAAGTCCGATCTTTCTAGGGCGGCGGAAATTCGCTATGGAAAAATTCCGGCACTCAAAAAGGACTTGGAAACAAAACTTGCCCGATTGAAAAAATTACAGAAATCCAGACGCATTTTGAAAGAAGAAATCACGGCGGAAGACATTGCCGAAGTGGTTGCTCGTTGGACTGGCATACCGCTTGCTAAGATGCTTGAGGAAGAACGGGTGAAATTAGAGAGAATGGAAGCGGATTTAAGGAAAAGAGTTATTGGTCAAGAGGAAGCAATTAAACGAATGGCCGATGTCATTCGTCGTTCTCGCGCGGGCATTTCCGATCCCAACCGTCCAATTGGCTCATTTATCTTTTTAGGTCCGACTGGGGTTGGGAAAACCGAGCTTACCAAGGCCTTGGGGGCTTTCATGTTTAACGATGATCGCGCAGTTATCCGCGTGGACATGTCTGAATATATGGAAAGACACTCCATATCAAAACTTATTGGTTCGCCTCCGGGCTATGTCGGCTATGATGAATCCGGCCAGCTTACCGAAGCCGTCCGACACCGACCTTATGCAGTGGTACTTTTTGATGAGATTGAAAAAGCCCATCCGGAGATTTTCAATATGTTGCTCCAGGTGATAGACGAAGGACGATTAACCGACGGCAAGGGTCGGGTGGTGAATTTCAAAAACACCATTATTATCCTCACTTCCAACATCGGTTCGCAATTCGTAGAGAAGATGGAATCAATCGGTTTTTCCAATAATTCCGAAAAACAGGATTACAATAAAACCAAAGAAAAGGTGCTGGAAGCCCTAAAAGACAACTTCCGTCCGGAGTTTTTGAATCGTATTGATGAAATTATTGTCTTTGATATTCTCTCCGAGATTGCTATTAAAGAAATAGTTCACTTACGAGCGCAGGTAGTGAAAGACCGCTTGGCCGGGAAGGGTATTGATTTCAAAATCTCTGAAGAAGCACTTTCGTACCTGGCAAAGGAGGGTTACAATCCACACTATGGCGCCAGACCGCTCAACCGCTTGATTCAAAATAGAATTCTAAACCCAGTGGCGTCCTACATTATTTCCAACGGCGTTTTGAGGGGGGACACTATCGTGGTCTCAGTAAAAAATAAAGAATTAGTGATAGAGACCCAAAAAGGCCACGCCGGAGGACGAGCAAGCAAAATCAAAAGCTCTATTCGCACCAGATCTGGCCACTCGGTGTAAGTATTCGAATACGTATTTGAATACGTATAAAAAATCTACCCACACAGAACGGCACATTAGTGCGGGGATGCAAAAAACAATTTTTTGTGTTATTTTATAGTTGTTTCTTGTTATGCGCCGGTCGGATAGTGGCTATTCCAGTGCGCTGTAAACGCACCGCCTTCGGGCATCGTTGGTTCGAGTCCAACCCGGCGCACAAAATAGGACTTCGTGAAGTTTTGGGAAAAGAAAAAGTGTCGGAGCCGTTTTGCCGAACGGCAAAACGGGCAAGAGTGGCCTCTGCGAATTCGTATTCGGGTTTCCAAATCCAAGAGGGAGATTTTTCGGAAATGAGGCGGTTCGTTCCAATTTTTTGAACAAATTGAGATATCTCGGTTAGAGATTCCATAGAAGCAATTTTTTCCGCTTGGCATAAGGTTTTTATGTATTCTTTGGCTGGTTCAATCCAGCCAACAATCTGCTTCCGTAGAAGCGACTCCTTTTCATTTTTGAGAGATATTTTTTGCTCGACAAATTGCTCCTTTTTCTTGCGATAGGTGTCTTCGTCAATCAGATTGTCCAAATAACCGGAGACCAGTTTGTCGAGCTTTTCATCTATCAAAAATATTTTCTTTGAGATCGCTTCTGCGGAAACCGTAGCCAATTTTGTTTCTTTCTTTTCTTCAATATCGAGCATGGTGTGTAATTCACGCGTCCAATCAGTCGGTAAAGCGATTGCTTGCGATTTTTCTATGATTTTCCTTTTCAAATCATTTTCCTGTAAATACTTCTCACTACAAGCTCCATGCTTCCTTGTGCAACGATAATATCTGTAAGTGCCACCATTACCATGTGTCCATTGTGCTGTAATCATAGAACCACATGAGCAATGGAAAAGTCCAACGAAAGGAAAATCATGTTTTGATTTTGTTTTGCGAGGGCGACTTATCTCTCGCAAAACTTCCGCAACTTTCTCAAACAATCGCCTTGTAATGAGGGGCTGGAATTTTCCTTCATACACTTCGCCATTCCATTTCATTACGCCCATATACAATTCATTGCAAAGAAAATGTAGAATGGCAAAATTGGATTTTACTTTTCCCTTAGTCAATTTAGCAAAGTATTCAGCAATACTCTGAAAGGTATGTTTTCCAGTGGCATACTCGGCAAAAACCTTTTTGACAATTTTGGCTTCTCTGGGTTCTGGCACAATATTGCGAAGTCTGTGGTCATAGATGTAGCCAAAAGGTTTTTGGCCGGGCCAGCCGCCCTGCCGAAGTTTAGCGCGATTTCCTCGCCGAACATTTTCGGACAGATTGTCTATGTAATATTTGGCATTAGAAAGAGCGATGGAGAGAAAAAACTTTCCCGATGGCGAATTATCAAAAACAGATGTTGGAAACTTCAAATCGGCAAGTTTTCCAGTGTCTAATAAATATATTAACCGTCCGCCATCGACAGAGTTTCTAGACAATCTGTCCGTATGCCACGCCAAAATACCGAACTGATGAGGAAGACCTACTTCGATTTTGTCGAGCAGATTGTTGAAAACTTCTCGTCCGGGAATTTTAGCCGTTTTCTTCTCGATAAAAGTTTCAATAATCTCTAACTTTTCACGCTCGGCAAATTCTCGAAGCTCAGTCATCTGAGCTTCGAGAGAAAGAACCTGACGGTCTTCCTCATCAGTACTTTTACGAATGTAGATGTAATATTTTGTCGTGGTTTCCATGGTGATTGGATTTTAATTAGTATAGCAAAAATTGCTTCTTCAAAAAATTGGAAACAAAACTTCTTTTTGTAATTTGCTTTGCAAATGACGAACCGCCTCATTTCTGAAAAATCCCCCTCTTGGATTTGGAAACCCGAATACGAATTCGCCCAGTCCACTCTTGCCCGTTTTGCCGTTCGGCAAAACGGCTCCGACACTTTTTCTTTTCCCAAAACTTCACGAAGTCCTATTTTGTGCTCTTTAATTAACTTTGCTCGAACCTATTTTAGCAAGAATTAAGGAGTGTTCCTAATCGCACGCTCGG
>Ga0155296_108_pt1 | contig 29558 bp, 27 predicted proteins | sample RifCSPhighO2_02_FD_106264 | JGI IMG/M metagenome (GOLD analysis project Ga0155296, IMG submission 106264) | Candidatus Nomurabacteria bacterium RIFCSPHIGHO2_02_FULL_42_19
CACAGTAGGCACTTCTACCCAGTAATTCACCACTCCGGAGGCAGCCGTGTATGTCTCTACCTCCCAATCCAGGAGCGTGGCGCAAGCGGAATCAGAAGTGAAAACAATGTCGTCCCCTTGTGTATCTGTCACACGTCCCCCGCTTCCAGTTACCCGCAGGTCTGGCTCGCCACCCGTGCCGTCATAAGTGCCGCTGACTAACACCGGAAAATCAGTTTGATTGGTATTGGGAACCTTGGTGTGGTCTATGGTGATGGTGGCAGAGTAAAGATATCCGTGGTTAACGGTATCGAAGGTCACACCAGTCCTCGTTACCGAGGTGGCATCATTGCCGGCGCTATCTTCCCCAGCGAAAACAAAAGTATAGACAGTGCCGGAAACGAGATTGGAAACATCGGAAGTACAGCCGTTGGTAGTATCGGATAAATTAATAGTATGAGCACCTATATTGAGCGCTGTGCCAGTGAGCGTGCAAGTGTGCGGAGAAGAAGCATCGGCAGTTCCTGATGTTCGAGTGATTGTGATGGAACCTGAAGCCAAAGCTTCGTCAGTGGTAAAACTAATGTCTGAGGATGAAGTCACATTATTGATGGAACTGGAGGAAGCAGGCGTAACGGAGGAGAAGACGGGAGCGGTTGTGTCTGATGACTCTGCTCCTACGGTGTAAAAAGTGGAAGGAGAACTTTGGTTGTTGTATTCGGTAGTAATCCAATCAGCAGATCGGTCATCATTAGATACACGGACCTCGTCAAAATCAAAGGGGCCAGCATTACCCAAGTCCTCTTCAACTGCAACAACAACCTGTTTACTATTTGCTGTTGGTGGAATAGTATAACTAGTCGGTCCAGTGACGAGCGCACCGTCAATGTAAATGCTGTGCGTTGTACCTCCAGTGTTTCTAACCATTGCAAAATGCTTCCATGTATCAAGTGGCATTGAGCTATTGGGACTGGTTATGGCTGCCCCCGCGCCAGCAGTACTATTATTATGAGAAAAAGAGATATTACCTAAATTGCTATTACAACCGACTACCCAAGGAGTACTACGATTCCAAGCGTCTCCTTTTGAAAAACAATAACGTCCACCGACTGCCGCGTTATATCTAATCCAGCCCGTTATGGTTATATCTCCGGTAATTTCAAGAGTTGCATGGTGAGGAATAATTGCATAATCATTCGTCCCGTCAAAATCCTGTCCATTGCCTACCTTCCCTGCTATATCATCTGGGCCTTGCTGGTCTCCGTCGTTATTGTTGGTAGTGGAATCAGCATATGCATCTGTCACTGTCCCTTCATCTGCCACTGTTTCTCCCAAATGCCACACCCCTTTGAAATTCGTATCCCATGTCCCCGTTGGGTCGGACTGATCGCTCGTAATAGATGCATTGCCATAACACATATAGAAAACGGTGTCGGAGGCGGTGGCCACAGTAGGCACTTCTACCCAGTAATTCACCACTCCGGAGGCAGCCGTGTATGTCTCTACCTCCCAATCCAGGAGCGTGGCGCAAGCGGAATCGGAAGTGAAAACAATATCGTCTCCTCCAGTATCCGTCACCTTGCCCCCATTTCCGGTAGTACGCAGGTCCGGCTCCCCGCCTGTGCCATCATAGGTACCGCTCACTAAGACAGGAAAATTTGTTTGATCAGTATTAGGGACTTTCGTATGGTCTATGGTGATGGTGGCAGAGTAAAGATATCCGTTGCCGGCGGCTTCAACTCCTCGCGGAACAATCGCCCATAGTGTAAAAATAAGAGAGATAGTTATGATGGGAAGGGTTATTTTCTTCATTGTAACTTTCATGTCTTAATGGCTATTATATAACAAAATTATTACAAATGGCAACTTTTACTTTTACCCCGCCCAGGACAGATGGGGTGAGGTAAGGTGACCATTCTTGGCTCGCCTTAAATATAAAATTAAAGTAAAATAAAACTAGGGGGCGGCTAGCTCAGTTGGTTAGAGCGTGTCTTTGACGTAGACAAGGTCATAGGTTCGACTCCTATGCCGCCCACATGAGAATTTTAAGTATTGAAACAAGTTGTGATGACACAGGACTCACTATTTTTGAAGCCACGGGGGGCATACAAAATGCCTCTTTCAAAATTCTAGCGGATAATTTATCTTCGCAAGTAAAAATCCATGTTCCTTATGGTGGAGTATATCCGATGCTTGCTAAAAGGGAACACATCAAGAACTTACCAACAATGCTAGAAAAAACTTTGAGGGAAGCTGGGCTAAAATCCTCGCCCGATGCTTTTGCTCAGTCGCTCGGTCCCTCGCTCCGCTCAGCCACTCCTTCACAAAAGCATACGGGCTCGGAAAGGAAAAATACTCCTCCGGTAGACCTGATAGCGGTGACGTATGGACCCGGCCTCCCCCCTTGCCTCTGGGCCGGGATTACTTTCACGCAAGAGCTCGCGAAAAAATGGAAGGTGGGAGTGGTACCAGTGAACCACATGGAAGGACACGTGCTTTCAGTATTTGGGAAAAATGAGGGGAAATTTAAAGTCACCAAATTAAAAACGCCGATACTCTCGCTCTTGGTTTCCGGCGGGCACACACAGCTCGTGCTTACAAAAAAGTGGATGCAGTATGAAATAATTGGCGAGACCCTGGACGACGCCGTAGGCGAGGCCTTTGATAAAGTAGCACGAATGCTGGGCCTGCCCTACCCCGGCGGACCACACATCTCGAAGCTAGCCGAAGAAGCCAGAATTTTACACGAGCGAGGCCTTGCGAGCGCGACGGCGCGAGCACGAGCAAATTTTCAGCAGAAAATTATGGGTGCCGAGTCCGGGCAAAATTCTGGCTTTGCTCTCCCCCGCCCTATGCTCTACACAAAAAATTTTGACTTTTCTTTTTCGGGGCTGAAGACCGCCGTGTTATATAAAATAAGAGATCTAAAAAAAGCCGGCCGTAAGTTAACTACTGAGTTAACTACTGAGTTAGCCCTTGAGTTTGAAAACGCGGTCGTGGAATGTCTGGTCTATAAAACAGCTAAGGCAATTGAAAAATATAAAATTAAAACCCTGATAGTGGCAGGTGGAGTAGCGGCAAACAAACATTTACGCAGTGAAATTAAAAAAATTGCGAGGCAAGACCTCGCAATTCTCTTCCCTACTATGGAACTCGCCAGGGACAACTCGGTGATGATTGGCATTGCAGGATATCTAAACTACATAAAAAATAAGAAGAAAACTGGAAGACCGGAGAGCATAAAAGCTACTGGTAAATTAAGGCTGTAATTGGTATTATTTAGGCATGCACGATAAACTGCCAAAAAAACTATTAGCACCGTATAACCCTAAAGAGACAGAAGAAAAAATCTACAAGCTCTGGGAAGAGAGTGGTTTTTTTAACCCGGATACCTGTGTAAAAAAGGGAGTGACGGAAAAAGATGCCCAGACATTTTCAATAATTCTTCCCCCGCCCAATGCTACCGGAGTGCTACATTTGGGCCACACGCTGGAGGACTCTATGCAGGACACCATGATTCGTTACAACAGAATGCGTGGCAGACAGACACTTTGGTTGCCCGGTACGGACCACGCAGCCATAGCCACGGATTCTAAAGTTACAAAAATGCTTGAAAAAGAAGGGGTAAAGAAAAAAGACATGGGTAGGGAAAAATTTCTGGAACGAGTAGATGAGTTTGTGACAGACAGCCGGAAAACAATCGTAAGTCAATTACGAAAGATGGGCTCCTCGCTTGACTGGTCGCGCGAGGCATTTACTTTAGACGAAAAAAGAAATCTGGCTGTGCGTACCGCGTTCAAAAAAATGTATGATGATGGACTAATTTACCGTGGATATCGTATTGTGAACTGGGATCCAAAAGGACAGACGGTGATTTCCGATGATGAGATAGTTTATCAAGACAAAAAAACAAAATTTTACACCTTCAAGTATGGACCTTTCGAAATAGGCACGACCAGACCGGAAACAAAATTTGGCGATAAATATGTGGTTATGCATCCAGATGACAAAAGATACGTGAAGTACAAAGATGGTCAAAAAATAAAATTGGAGTGGATAAATGGAGAAGTGGAAGCGACCGTGATCAAAGATAAAGTGATTGACATGGAATTCGGCACCGGCGTGATGACCATCACTCCCTGGCACACAGCCATTGACTTTGAAATTGCGGAAAGACATAAGTTGGATAAAGAACAAATTATTGACAAATATGGAAAACTACTCCCCATCGCGGGTGAATTTGCGGGGACGAAGATAGATGATGCGCGAGAAAAAATTGTAGAAAAATTGAAAGACAAAGGGTTGCTTGTCTCAATAGATGAAAACTATGTAAACAGAATAGCGACAGCCGAGCGAAGTGGCGGAGTTATTGAACCGCAAATTATGCTTCAGTGGTTCGTGGATGTAAATAAAAAGATAGCCGCACGCGAAAATAAATCGCTCAAAGAATTAATGCTAGAGCCGGTACGCGATGGAAAAATAAAAATTTTGCCGGACCATTTTGAGAAAGTTTATTATAACTGGATAGAAAATCTGCACGATTGGTGTATCAGTCGTCAAATCTGGTACGGACACCAAGTTCCGGTATGGTACAAAGAAAGTGGGGTGTATGTAGATATTGACGCCCCAAAAGGTGAGGGTTGGAAGCAAGACCCCGATACATTGGATACTTGGTTTTCTTCAGGGCTTTGGACTTTTTCTACTCTCGGCTGGCCGGACGAGAAAACGCCAGACCTGAAAAAATTTCACCCCACCAGCGTGATAAATCCCGGATATGAAATTTTATTTTTTTGGGTCGCGCGCATGATATTAATGTCACAATATTTGCTGGGAGAAGTTCCCTTTAAGACAGTTTACTTGCACGGAATCCTGCGCGACGCTAAAGGACAAAAATTCAGCAAATCATTGAGCAACGGCGTAGATCCGATTGAAATAATAAAAGAATATGGCGCCGATGCGCTTCGGATGTCTATGATTGTAGGCATCGGACCGGGGGCAGATGCAAAATTTGATATCCAAAAAGTAAAGGCCTACAGTAAATTTGCCAACAAGCTCTGGAATATTGCCCGTTATGTGTTTGGGGTAGAGAAATCTGGTGAACTAGAAAAAAAATTGATAGCCGAGTTCAACTCACTTGCTAAAGAAATTACTTTGGATATGGAAAACTTTCGTTTTTATTTAGCAGGAGAAAAGTTGTATGCTTATATCTGGCACCGACTAGCGGATGAAATTATTGAGGAAAGTAAAGGAAAAAAAGAATACGGCGCCACTCTTCATTATATCCTTGAAAATTCTCTAAAACTTTTGCACCCCTTTATGCCTTTTATAACAGAAGAAATCTGGTCAATGATGCCCGGTCGAAAAAATCTTTTAATGATTGAAAAGTGGCCAAACCATGTTAACAAATGATCCTAAAATTTTGGCCTTAGCGCTCTTGGGAGGAATTGTTCCTTCCCTTTTATGGCTTTGGTTCTGGGTACGCGAAGAAGAAAAAAAACCCGAACCAGCGGGACTGCTCACGATAATCTTTATTCTCGGAATGTTGGCGGTAATTTTAGTGCTACCGATTCAAAAATTTATAAAAATGAATGTGGGTTCCTATGAGTGGCAGCTGGTGCTATGGGCGACAGCCGAGGAAATGATAAAATTCATTGCGGTCATGGTTGTTTTCTATAAAACAAACCAGATAGACGAAGCTACGGACTGGCCCATATACCTCATCACGGCGGCGCTTGGTTTCGCCGCGCTTGAAAATGCCCTGTTCCTGCTCAAGCCATTCGCCCTGGGAGAAACCACGGTAGGACTGCTCACGGGACAACTGCGATTCCTGGGATCTACGCTTCTGCATGCTGTGTCCTCCGGAATTGTGGGTATTTCTATGGGTCTTTCCCTCTATATAAGACCACTCAAAAGAAAATGCTACCTTTTCTCTGGCCTTATTGTAGCTATCGCCTTGCATAGTACCTTTAATTTTTTTATAATGAAGAATAGCGGAGACGGGTTCTTACAGGTATATTCCTTTTTATGGGTTGTTTCAGTAATCGTAATACTACTTTTTGAAAAATTAAGAAGAATGGATTAGAGAAATTATCAGTAATAAAATTAAAATTATGGAATTAAGAAAAAGAAGTTTTTTTGAAAGATTGACGGGGAGTTTGCGCGTTCCCGAAGAAGAGCCGGAGGGGAAAAGGATCAGTATAGGTAAAGGAGAAAAAGTAGACAAAAAAAATGGTAATTGGATGGCAGAAGAGAACGACGAAGCGGAACTGGCCGTGGATGTATACCAGACAGCGACCGACATAGTGGTGCAAACAATGGTGGCTGGAGTGAAGCCAGAAGATATAGAGCTAACCATCGCCCGAGATATTATGACCATTCGCGGTAAGCGCGAGGAGAATAGAAACGTGGATGAAGAAAATTATTTTATTAAGGAATTATATTGGGGAAAATTCTCTCGTTCTATCTCGCTCCCCCAGGAAGTAGAGCCGGAGGAAGTAGACGCCACCGAGCGCCACGGACTTCTCACCGTCCGCCTACAAAAAGTAGATAAAGAAAAGAAAAATACCGTCCGCGTAAAATCGATCTAGGAAGTTAAATCTTTTGTTTCTTTTATTTCAACTTTTCTTAAAAGAAATATCCCAATAATTATAAAAACTGTCATAAGTGAGACAGAAATTCTGTAGGCCGTGGGACCCATATCAGAGAACAAATATATTATCAGACCCCAAGCCAAAGGCCCCACTAAAGTGGATACACGTTCTGCCAAAGTATAAAAACTGAAACCAAAATTGGATTTTTCTTTTGGGCAAATTTCAGTCATGGTCGCTCGAGTGATAGTCCAAGTAGCGCCATACATAAAGCCCATTAAAACTGTAAAGAAAACAAAAAGTTTGAAGTTCGATGTAATGGCAAGAGATGGAAATATCAAAACCCAACTTCCTAAAACCACAAGTAGGGTCTTTTTTAATCCGAATCTATCAGCTATTAGGCCGGAACAAAAGGCGCCAACAGCGGAAGTTGCAAGTATTCCTACTAAAATCATGGACTTTGTGCTGTCGGAAACCGTAAAAACCTTCTCTAGATAAATAGGAAAATTATTTGCGGCGGTCAAAATGGCGTCATTGAAAAAGAAAAAGGCAAGTAGAAACAGTCCTATATTCGGATCTTTTATAAGCGCCCTAAATTGTCCCCAGTAATTTCTGTACTCTTCTTTTATATTAACCTTATTGACTGTATTTTCTTTCTTTTCTATTTTGAAATACAGAAGCATTGGCAGAGCAAGAACAAAAAATACGATAGTCGCAGGGAGAAACGTCTGCGCGCGACCAACTTCACCTACAAGATACACAGCTCCAGAGGCAAGTGGCAGTGTTATTAACAGTCCCGCAATTTGACCCAGCCAATTCCCTGTCTGTCCGATACCAGATATTCTTCCCCATAATTCTCTAGGAGCAATGTAGCGCAGAAGGGCGTTGTAAAAAACAAAAGAAAATTGATAAAAATAATTAGCAAAAAGAAAAAACAATACGGCCAGAAACACCTGATTATAAAAAAATAATGTTATAAATGAGACAGCTAAAAAACAAAGGAAGGTAAGTATAGTAATCCGATTAAGATAATTCTGCTGTTTACCATTTTTATCGGCAATCCCTCCTAGAATCGGAGCGGTAAATAAAAGCAAGAGTGATCCTGCTGCAAAAATCATGTTATACCACAGGTCTGGTACTCCTTTATCTATGACTAGCCATTGTGAAAAATATAAAAAGAAAACAATACTAACTATTGAATTAGCGAAATCGTACAGAGTCCAAAGAAAAATATTTTTCTTGTTCATCAGGGTGCCTGGGGGCAGAATCGCACTGCCGACCACTTCCTCTTCAGGGAAATGCTCTACTACTGAGCTACCCAGGCATGGTTGTTTATAAATAAACAACTATGCCTGGGTGCGAACCAACTGAGTCCCGACGCCCTTCTAGGGGTCGGGAAGCCGACTTTGCGTCGGCTCTACCCAGGCATAATTATGGTTTTACTTTTATAAAACCATCTTTGACTATATTAGCAATATAATCATGTCTTTTCAACTTTTTTAACTTGAGTTCAATACTTCTAGCATCTTTTAGAGATTTATATTTTTGAGAAAAAACCAGTTTGAGATTTCCTAACCTTTTTGTTGAGGGAGTATAACCACCCATGTGGTGACGCATTCTTTCACCTAAATCTGAAGTACTACCAATATAATACTTTCCTTTTCCATTTTGTAATATATAAACAAAAGGCATAATTTCATTCCGACTTTACGTCGGAACTGAGTCCCGACGCCCCCTGGGGGTCGGGAAGCCGACCTTGCGTCGGCTCTACCCAAGCATGTATTTTCCAAAACTACTGGCCAAAACTCTTAAAATTATCAAGCACATCACCGGCTCCATTATATACACCCTTTAACTGATCTATATATGGCTGGATAAGATAATAAGCGCCTATGGCAGAACCAATAATAAATACCCAATACAACATACTCATAATACGCGCGAGACGCATGGAACGCTTCATGGCATGGAGCATCTTATTATTTTCCTCTGTCAACGCAAAGGTATTTTCTAAAAGCTTTTTGGATTCAGGATCCATGGGAATATTTATATCATAAAATTCAAAGAAATAAAAGGGGGATTATTAGCTCGCTTTGGCTTGATACATGGCCGCATCAGCCTCGGCTATGGCTTGTTCCAGAGTTATTTTGTCGCCTTTTTCTAATACATAATGCCCTACTGAAATATTTATGGCAATTTTGCCTTTAGGGGTGTCAACTGATAAATCTGTACTTATTTTTTCTTTTCTTTTTTGAAAAATTTCTTCGTGATTTACCGGCTCAGTATGGTGGATTGGAAGAATTATTAGTAATTCGTCACCCCCAATTCTAAATACCATATCACTATCGTGTAAATTTTCTCTGATTCGAGCGGTTACTGCTTTTAAGGCGTTATCCCCTGCCTCATGCCCATAATTATCATTAATGAATTTAAATTTATCTAAATCAACAACTATAAACATTATAGAGTTTAGCGGTGGCGATTCACGGTCTTCCTTTTTTCTGTTCATCTCTTTTATTAATTTATTAAATCTTGGCTTCAAAAGATGCCGACTTGAAAGACCGGTAAGGGCGTCCATTTCGAGTTGCCTGGTATACCTGACAAGCAAGCTCTTGAAATGCTCCGGCTCTATTTTTGCCTCCAGTAAAACGTCAAGAGTAAGCTCATCTTTGGATATGAATTTTCCATCTACTATAATTCCAGGACTTTCGGAAATCTCTTCCGAACTTGGCCCTGATTTACCCGGTCGTTCTATTTTCATATGAGCATTCTAGCACAAAAGTGTCTTTCGTGCTAAATTATATGGGTTTAGCGAAATGTCCCCGTAGCCCCGACGACTTACTAATGTCGGGGAGCCGACTGAAACGTCGGCTTTAAACGGGGGCAGAATTAAGTCCTCGTAGTTAAACGGATATAACGACTCCGTCCTAAGGAGTAATTGTAGGTTCAATTCCTGCCGGGGACACAAAACACAAAAACAGCGCACTGCTGCGCTTTTTTTGAGTTTTGTGTCGACCGCAGCGATGTTTTGCGAGCTCGCAAAACCGCGAGGGGCGGGCTGCGAAAATTTCGAGCGGCGGCGAGGAATTATTTGTAGCCACAAGAAAAAAGTTATAATTAATTATAACTCTTAAACCCCTAGCAATTTAGAAATCACCGGCTTGTTAAAGCCGACAACGAGGTCATTATCTATCTGGATAACCGGCACGCCCATCTGGCCGCTTTTTTCAACCATTTCTTTCCTTTTTTCAGTATCACTCGCCACATTAAAGTCAGTAAAAGTAATGTTCTTCTCCTTGAAAAATTCTTTAGCTATATGGCAAAAGTGGCAAGACGGGGTGGAATAAATGGTTACGTTATGCATGAAATAAAAAAATTAATTATTAATACTTCTAATTATAGCATACCTGTCAAATACACCAAAAGTGCGAATGACGGGAATTGAACCCGTGTCCTCTGCTTGGGAAGCAGATGTACTACCACTGTACTACATTCGCATTATTTAGTAATTCCAAGGAAATATTCCGTCCTTAATTACCTTTTCTAGAATATCCTTTCTTTTGTATTTTTTCAACTTGTATTCAAATTGCTTGGCTTTTGTTAAATTCTCACAATTAATGAAAATTCTAACTTTCCATGGTCTCACATTTTTTGTTGATAAAACTTTGCCAACATTGTGTTCCCTGATACGTCTATCAATATCATCTGTACTACCAACGTAGTACCTACCATTTTTCTGACTTTCTAAAATATAAACTCCTGAATTTTTCATTTTATTACAAATATATCCTCCGACCTTGTGTCGGAGTCCGATGAGGGTCCGACCATTGTCGGACTCGAGATCAGACCGCCTTTTTATCGGAACCAATTAAAGAAAAAGGAAAAGAATCCGCCCTTATTCTTTTCCGATTCGTTATTTTCCGGACTTTTATTGTCCACTATTACAATCAACCCTTCCCCTTCCTTGGCCCAGCCGAATTTATCGCGAATACTATACTCTACCCCGGCCTCCGTCTGCAATATGGCAATATTGGCTGAAAATGTCTCTTCTTTCTTTTTTAATTCGGCAATTTTATTCTCTACTATTTCCCTATTTTTACTTGTCTCCCTCATTTTGCCCCAAAAACCAAGTACGCTCCAGGCAAAAGCAATCACGGCAATAAAAAGAAAAGCCAAAACAGGTCTCGACTGCAAGATGTTCTGCCACCTGTTTTTGCTTCTAAAATTTCTCATCCCGTACAAAATAGGACGCGTACGCTTACGCTCCTTGTTCCCCTTATTACTGATAATACATTTGTCAATTCCATGGTTTTATTGTTTTATGCGTCCGCGATTTTGTTCGGGACTCATAATGTGATAATATAAGTATATGCTTTTTAACAAAAAACACCAAAAAAAAATTCAGTTTGTGTTTTCTGTAATATGTATCCTTACGATTGTCAGCATGATATTGCTGTATTCTCCTTTTTTTAGATAAGAACTTAATTTGTGTCCCGACCTTGTGTCGGGATCCCGACTATGGTCGGGACATCATCTTTAAGAACACATCTTGTGGAATATTTATCCGGCCTCTTTCTTTCATTTTTTTCTTGCCTTTTTTTTGCTTCTCCCGAAGTTTCATCTTACGGGTAATGTCACCACCGTACATATGCTGAGTGACGTCTTTTTTGAAGGCCTGTAAGGTACGAGAGGAAATGATGCGCCCCAAGGCCTTGCCCTGAATTTTTGTAACGAACATCTGGCGAGGCAAGATGCTATATAGTTTTTCTACCGCTTTCTCTGCTTCTTCGGGTACTCTTTTGACGGAAATAACCTTGGAGAAAGCAGGTATGGCCTCGTCGGCTACGAGCACATCCAGGCGCGTGACCTGGGCCTGCCTCATCTCCGCTATTTCATAAGAGATTGACCCATAGCCCGAGGAAATGCTTTTGAGTTCGTCAAAAAAGTTACGATAAAGTTCGCGGAGTGGCATTTTTACGGAGATAACGGACCGACTGTCTCCGAAATTGTCCGTCTCGCCAATCTCTGCCTCGTGGTCAAACAAGAGCTGCATGATAGAGCCCAAGTACTGCGCCGGAGATATTATTTTTACATTAACCCAGGGCTCAAATACCGTCTCGATGTTCCCATCATCCGGAAAATAATAAGGGGAATAAATTTTTTCTTTTTTGCCTGCCCGTCCTCCGGCGTGGTTGTTCTTGTACAGCACTTCATAAATAATAGAGGGAGTAGTGATAATTAAACTTAAATTAAATTCTCTTTTTAGTCGTTCCGTAATAATTTCCAAGTGAAGCATTCCGAGAAAGCCACAGCGGAATCCTCTGCCGAGAGATCCGGACGATTCTTCTTCAAAAGAAAAAGCGGAATCAGAAAGTTGCAATTTCCCCAGAGACAATTTGAGTAACGTAAAGTCATCCGCATTTTCTGGGAAAACAGAAGCCCAGACCACCGGTACCGCTTTCATGTAGCCAGCCAATGGAGGCAAGGGATTTTTAACCATAGTAATAGTATCCCCGACGGAAGCAATGCCCGACTTCTTAATACCGGTGACAATATAGCCGGTCTCACCACCCGAGAGCATGTCCCGCGGTGTTTCTTCCGGCGAAAAAGTCCCGACTTCAAGCGCAGTAAATTTTTCGCCCGAGATAGAAAAAAGTAAACTGTCCCCTCGGGCTACGACGCCATCAAGTACCCGCACGAAAACCATCACCCCTTTATGATTTGAATATTTGAAATCAAAAACAAGCGCGCGTAGAACATTGTTGCCTTGGTAAGTCGTAACCGGCGGCGGAACCCGTTTAATAACTTCCCGTAGAAGATTTTCCACCCCTTCGCCGGTGCGGCCAGAGACCAATAATATTTCCTCTTCTTTACAGTTCAAAAGCTTTACCACTTCTTCTTTTACTTCCGGAATTCTAGCCAGGGGTGAATCAATCTTGGACAGCACTGGAATGATTTTAAGGCCCCCCTCACGCGCCAGGGCAAGCGTAGTAAGCGTCTGCGCCTGCACACCCTGGGTTGAGTCCACCAGCAAAATAGAGCCCTCCACGGCCTTCAGCGCCCTTGAGACCTCATAGGAGAAATCCACATGCCCCGGGGTATCAATCAGGTTTAATACGTATTCCTGCCCTTCGCCGTCCTCAGGGCCGTTCGCATGGTAAACCATGCGAACGGGCTGCATTTTAATAGTGATGCCCCGCTCGCGTTCAAGCTCCATGGAATCCAGCACCTGATCCCGCATTTTCCGCGTCTCTATAGTGTGAGTAATTTCAAGCATCCTGTCCGCCAAGGTACTTTTCCCGTGGTCAATGTGCGCGATGATTGAAAAATTTCTAATATTTTCTAATTTCATATTTTTCATCTACGCCATAGCGTAGATTGTATTTATTATAAAAATCCGCCGGTCTGGTGTTCCCAGAGTTCTCGATAGAAACCCTTTTTTGCTAAAAGTTGTTTGTGCGTCCCTTCTTCAACTATCTTACCTTTATCTAGGACAATAATCCTGTCCATTTTTTGAATCGTACTTAACCTGTGCGCTATCACAATCGTCGTCTTGCCTTTCATGAGTTCACTAAATGCCTCCTGAATGTATGATTCACTAATGCTATCTAGAGAACTCGTGGCTTCGTCCAGTATAAGTATCGGGGCATCCTTAAGCATGGCCCGCGCAATGGCTACCCTTTGGCGCTCTCCGCCGGAGAGTTTTATCCCTCTCTCGCCGACTAAGGTATCATACCCTTTTGGCAGTTGTGAAATAAACTCGTGGGCATGTGCTTTTTGGGCAGCAGAAATAACTTCTTGTTCTGTTGCATCTTGTTTTCCATATGCAATATTTTCACGAACAGTACGATGAAAAAGCACCGATTCTTGTGGCACGTAAGATATAACGCTTCGCAAGTCGTCTTGAGTCACATTTTTGATGTCCTGCCCGTCAATGGCAATACTTCCTTCCACAACATCCACAAAACGCAAAACCAAGCTAGTGATAGTGGACTTACCGGCGCCTGAATGGCCCACTAAGCCCACCCGCTCACCGGGCTTTATATCTAGGGTAAATTTACTAAAAACTTTTCTCCCGCTTTTGTACTCAAAGGAAACGTCCTTGAACACAACGTGCCCATCATGCATTTTAAGCGCTTCTGGATTCTTGAGATCTAATATGTCCGGTGTTATATTAAATATATCAATCATTTCTTTCATATCGGAAGCTGATTTCATAAATTTGGTCAAAGAGTTACCGAAATCCCACAACATATCCGAGATAATGACCATATATGTTTCAATGAGCACAATTGTTCCGGTGGATATTTTACCTTCCAGCCACAACATTACCGTAATATACAAAATGACACTTTGAACGAGAATTATAAAGAAATGTTGCACAAGGTCTATCTTGCCACCCAAAAACCACGCCCGCCTGCTTCTCGCCGCTCCTTCGTCTGTATATTTTCCAAATGACACAATTTCACTTTTTCGCGAAGAGAAAAATTTAACTGCCAAAATGTTACTGAATACATCAGCCAGTCGTCCACTTATCTTAGAATCTTGTTCCGCTTCAAGTAAATCATATTGGACTTTTCTTTTGGTTAAAAAATAAACTACACTTACGTGAATAATTATCCAAGCAGTGAAAATAGCGCTAACGATTGGCGACTGGAAAATGAGCACAACAAAAACTCCAATTAAAATAACAGAAAATCTTAAGAAACTATAAATAAATATATCGAACATTGTTTCAAATGAACCCACAAATCTTCTGGCTTTCGTGACTAGGCTGCCAGCAAAGGTGTTAGAAAAAAAAGTTTGGGAGTGATTTTCTATTTTTTGGAAGGAAAAATTGCGAAGTTCGCGAATAACATTTATTTCAAAATTAAAAAAAACAAATTTTATAATTCTGGCAACAAGAAATACAAGGACTCGAAGTCCAATTATAATTAATACCAAAGTTATAAGTTCGTGTGATAAAAGTAAGCGGTCAACTTCCGAGCGTGAAAGTACATCAATTATTTTTTTAAAATAAAGCGGTGTAACGATTCGATCAAAAACCATCCTGGCACTGAAAAAAATCAAAATAGCATAAAAAGCTCCTTGATATTTTCGCATTTGGGGCCAAATGTATGAAATTGTATTTTTCAAATTAGACATAAAAATAGCCCGTCTGGCGGACCTTTGACTATTCTAGCAGAAAAGAGCTCAATTCTAAAGCCCTTCCTGGGGAGACGCGATAACCTTGGCGCGCCAGAATTTAGTATGAAAGGTCTTGGTAAGGTCTTTTAGTTCTGGGCTGTCGAAAAGGTATAGGAGGAAAATTCCTGCACTGATACCCATCAGGCCGGAAATAAAGCCCTGCAGGAATACGCCCCAAAAAGTATTGAGGCCGAAAATCGGTGAAAAAATATTCAAACAAAGATAGGACACTACTCCGATAAAGAATGAAGCGCTCAAACTCTGAAAAAATGTCTTGCTGATAAATTGTTCTTTTTGCATGAAGTCCTTTTTTACATACCAGACCAGCAAAAGGAAATTTATAATAGTACCAAAAGAATAAGCCAGCGGAAGCATTAATATTTCTGTACCGGGGACATCGGACACTTTTAGAATTGACTCTATAAAATAACGGAAAGCAAGATAATGTTCAAAAATATATAAAAACAACCACGAAAACACGACAATGGAAAGAGAAGAAAGCAGATTGATTACAAGCGGCCGTTCTGTATTTCCCCTTGCGTAATAGGCGCGGGCAAAAAGAGCAATAAGTCCCTGGGCCATTATAGAAATTGAAAATACCGCGAGGGATGCCGCCACTAGACGGGTATTCTCCCAAGAAAAATATCCGGACCCCAGAATAACACGCACTATTTGCGCTCGAAGCACTATAAATAAAAAAGTGGCCGGTAAAGACCAGAAAATTATGGCTCGGGCGGCGGAACTAAGTTGGTTTTTGAATTCTTCCAGCTTCCCCGAAGCGTAGGACCTAGTAAGAATCGGAAAGGCGGCGACCGCATACGAGAGGCCGATAATTCCTAGCGGCACGGACTGTAGATTGAGTGAAAGATTGAAAACCGAAATTGATCCGCTTTTCAAATAGGAAGCAAGGGAAATTATTAGAATTAGGGCAAGGTTATTAAAAGAAAGACCCAAAGTTCTCGGCAGTGAAGTGAAAGCCGCGCGTTTGATTTCAGGGAAATTTATAGAAAAAGAAAACCTTGGTGTAAAACCAGAACCCTTGGAAGCAAACGCCTGAATGAGAAAATGCATCAGGGCGCCCAGTACTACCCCGAATGCGACTCCATAAATACCCCAAAATGGATAAAAAAATAAAATACCGATAATGATGCCGAAATTATAAAATATGGGACTAAGGGCATAAATAAAAAATCTACGAAAAAGCTGGGTCAAGGAACCAAAAAGATTGGAGAGCCCTAACAAAATCGGGGAAAGAAGCATTATCCGGGAAAGTTCTATGACTTTTATTTGCAGGGCTGGGGTGAAACCGGGAGCGATAAAAGATACTAAGTAAGGCATTAGGAAAAAAGCTATTAAAGAAACAAGCGCCATCACGCCAAAAAAGACGGTAAAAACGTCATCTAGAAATTTGCGGGCGGCCTTACTGGCCTTTCCGTCTTCTAGTTTAGCGGTGATAAAAGGAATGAGTACAGTGATGGAAGCGAGAGAAGCAATAGAGATGAAGATTAAATCCGGTATTCTAAACGCTGCGTAGTAGGCATCCAGCTCCGGCGTTGTGCCGATAAAATGCGCCAGTGAGCGGTCCCGAAGCAATCCCAACAATTGTGATAAGAAAGCGAAGGAACCCAAAAGAAACGCGGCTTGGTTTATATTTACATATTCTTTGCTCAAAATTTTAAATATTTTCTCCATCAGACCTACTAAATTACAATGTTGATAAGTCGGCCCTTTACGTAAATCACTTTTTTGGGGCTAATACCGGATGTGTACTTCAAAACGGCCGGATTGGCAAGGGCTTGAACCTTTACCTCTTCTTCTTTTGCTTCAGCTAGAATGACAATCTCCCCTCTGACTTTGCCATTTATTTGTACGGCAATTTTTACTTCTGCGTCTATAATCGCGTTCTTATCCCAATCGGGCCATTCACTCAAATGGATTAATTGTCTCCGACCAGAGTCGGAGTCCGGCGCCAGGTTGGACCAAAGTTCTTCCGTAATATGCGGAGCGAAGGGGGCTAAAATTTGCAATAATTTTTTGTAGTCCTCTTTATCAACGAGAGGCGACTTTTCCATCTCGGTTGCCAGGATCATCATGGCGGAAATGGCAGTATTGAAACGCATGTTCTCAACATCTTCGGAAACTTTTTTTATTGTTTTATGGAGGATCCTCACCAAAGAAAAATTTTTTGACATTCCTCCATCCTGTGGCTGGAACCTTCCGTCTGCAAAATTCTTCTCTGGTTCGCCAGAACCTCCCGAAAAATTCTGAACCGCGTGGGACCCACTCGGTACTCCGAGAAGGGAGGAGCGGGCAGAATTTTTCGGGAGGTTCATACCGATCTTCCAAACTTTTTCCAAGAATCTGCGCGGACCGATGATGGCTTCCTCGCTCCAAGCAATGGCCTGATCAAATGGCCCCATGAACATTTCGTAAAGTCGCAAAGTGTCCGCGCCGAATCGTTTTACAATGTCGTCGGGATTTATCACATTGCCCTTTGATTTACTCATTTTTTCCCCTCCTTCAGCTAAAATAAGCCCGTGGGAGGTGCGTTTCATATACGGCTCGCTGGTGGGCACCAGACCCTGATCAAACAAAAATTTATGCCAAAAACGCGAGTATAGTAGATGAAGCGTCGTGTGTTCGTTGCCGCCGTTATACCAGTCCACAGGCGTCCAATATTTTAAGTTCTTCCCTCCGGCAAACACTTTCGCGTTTTTTGGGTCCGTATAACGAAGGTAGTACCAGGAACTCCCCGCCCAGTTCGGCATGGTATCCGTTTCCCTCTTTGCTTTACCTTTACACTTGGGGCACTTTGTATTTACCCATTTTGAAATATTGGCCAGTGGGGATTCACCGCTATCTGTCGGCTGGTAATTTTTAACTTTTGGCAGTTCTATGGGTAAGTCCTTCTCTGACACTGGCACCATCCCACATTTCACGCAATGCACTACCGGTATTGGTTCACCCCAGTACCTCTGCCTAGAAAATACCCAGTCCCGAAGTTTGAAAGTGGTTTTTTCTTTCCCGCCGATAAATTTTGTGATTTCTTTTTTCGCTTTTTCGGAATCCATGCCGTCAAATTTGCCAGAATTAATTAGAATTCCATTTTCTATATAGGCAGTATCACCTTCTCTAAACTGGTCCCAAAAAAACTTGAATACCCTTCCCACTATAAAACTCTCAACTTTATCGCTGTCAATCCATTTTCCTTCATGAATATTCTTTTCTTCTTCACGAACTTTTACTTTAGTATTATCAACCAAATCAAAGGCTAAACATAGAAACCTAGCGTGTCGATTAGTTTTTTTAACAAGGTGAAAGAAATTCTCAAAGGCCTGTGTGCCGAGTATCTTAATGAAACGAAGATTAGAATATCCAGTTTCTTCTTCAATTTCTCTTTTTGCGGCCATAACAGGATCTTCCCCGTCCTCTATGCCTCCAGTAATGAAGGTTCTCCATTTATCTGACACGTTCCATTGCAGACATAAATACTGGTTAGTTTTAGAATTTCTAACTATGCAAGCAACGGCATTTCTATTAACCATCTTTTCGCCTTGTTTTGGAGGGTCGTCTTCTGAAATAAACAATGGTGCAATCACTTGTTTAATGGACAAATTATATTTCTTTGCAAATTCATAGTCCCGCTCGTCATGCGCCGGCACGGCCATGATCGCCCCGGTGCCGTAGCTTGCCAATACGTAGTCCGCTATCCAGACCGGGATTTTTTCTTTATTGGCTGGATTTATAGCATAAGCGCCGGTAAACACCCCAGTTTTCTCTTTTTCGGCATTGGCGCGGTCTATTTCTGATTTCTGTTTGGCGTTAAGTACGTACTTAAGTACGTATTTTTTCTGCTCGGGAGTTGTAATTTTGTCCACCAGTTCATGCTCCGGCGCCAGCACCATATAGGTAGCACCATATATAGTATCAGGACGGGTGGTGAATACTTCAATTGATAATTTCAAATTACGAATTACGAATTGAATAGTTGCGCCTTCCGACTTGCCTATCCAATTCCTCTGCGCGAGCTTTATCTGCGGAAGATAGTTCACGGTGTCTAAATCCTTGTCCAGCCGCTCCGCATATTTAGTAATAGCAAGCATCCATTGCTCTTTCTCTCTTTTTTCCACGGCGGTACCGCATCGTTCACAACAACCATTTACCACCTCTTCATTGGCGAGTCCGATTTTGTCCTGCGGACACCAATTTATCATCATCTTTTTTTTATAGGCCAGGCCTTTTTTAAAAAATTGCAAGAAAATCCACTGAGTCCACTTGTAGTACTTCGGGTCAGTGGTATATACCTCCCGAGACCAATCAAAAGAAATACCGATTGATTTTATCTGGCGCCTGAAATTATCGCTATTTTCCTTGGTAACCACTCGCGGGTCTTTGCCTGTCTTTATCGCATAGTTTTCCGTCGGCAGTCCAAAGGCGTCCCAGCCGATCGGGAAAAGCACGTTATTTCCTTCCATCCTTTTCTTCCTGGAAATCACGTCCATACCTATATAGGGCCTGGGGTGGCCGACATGGAGCCCATCGCCGGAGGGGTAAGGGAATTCAATTAAACCATAAAATTTTGGTTTTTTAGAAGAATCTTTGGCTTGATATATTTTATTTTTCTCCCACTCGTTCTGCCATTTTTTTTCTATTTTTTTGTGGTCGTACTGTCGCATATCCACCCATAATACCTAAAAACACATTCTTTAGCAAAGAAATTTACCTTAGTGGTGTTGGTTTAGAATAGATATTTGGGTTTACTACTTGCTCAAAGCAATGATGCCCGGCAGGATGTGCCCAGGAAACACCCCCGTAAGGATAGGCAAAGCTATTGTTGATCTGATCTTTTGAATCCTTATTGAAATCGGCGCAAATTTTGTAAGTCGTAGAGCTCGTCCTTAAATACTCGTAGGGTCTGTCCGTTTCTGGATCTACCGCTGAAATATAGTAGCTTCCGGCCATTTCGGCAAGGTTTTCAGGTAGAATTCCCCTCAGTGAATAATAAGAATCAATTTCGTATTTTATATTCGTCAAATCACTTACTTTTTGCTCATCGTATTTATAGAGCCGTTGCGTGCGAGGAGAACCCAAAACAGAGAAACCCCACACAATTGAGCTAAGAATAATTAGAAGTGTAATTATGCAGTAGATATTTCTGGATTTGGCGGTTAATTTTCCCAAAACATCAGAAAGATAGTAAGAAAAAATACCGCTAGCCACCACAAGCAATGCCAGAACTTTCAAAAGGAAACCGGTAGTTAATTCCTGTCCGTCAATGAAGAAATAGAGCACAGTGATTAAATCCACCGCAATAGTGATACCAGCCAAGAAAAGGGTTATGTAAGTAAGCCATTTGTGAATACCGGCACTCTGTTTTTCAGGGTTTATTCTGTATTCTCTTTCCAGTAACCACATTAAGAATATAAAAATCGGAAAGAAAATAATAAGCGTGGCAACAGGCCAGCTTATAGACGTGGAACCGAAATAACTATAGCCATTTGTAATCTGCGGGTAGGCGGTATTAATAATAGTAAAAAGTAGATTTAACAAACTTACGACAGTCGTGTACAGCGCGACAATTGCTCCTAAATTAATAAAGAAATCTTTTGCCCCTGATTTTGTTTGTGGTTCCATTCTTTTATTATACACTCCACACCGCGGTATTAGCAAGCGGAACAAGGCGGTTATTTGATTGTTCAACACTCGGTGTTGAACATTTTGGCCAAACCGCGTCTTCGTACGGTCGCACGAAAGTATATTTGCCCAGACGTTCAAGATTCTCCCCTTCTCCGGTATCCAGAAGTTCATAATCTGGTTTACCCCAAGCAGGGTCGAGGGGCCAATTATTTGAAGTAAAAATTTTGATTTGATTATTCATGATTTAATCAATTTAACGTGCATAAGATTTCCGCATATGCGGAAATCTTATGCACCTATAAACCTATATCAAAAACTCTACCACATCCCCGTCTTCTACTATATACTCTTTGCCTTCGGTCCGGATCCATCCTTTTTCTCGCGCCTTGGTGTAGGAACCAGCTTCTACTAATTTATCATAGGCGATAACCTCCGCGCGAATAAACTTTTCCTTGAAATCATTATGGATGGCCCTCCCCGCTTCAGGCGCGGTAGATCCGCGCCGAGTGGTCCAGGCCCTGGACTCATCCTCTCCGGTCGTTAAAAAGGTAATTAAATTTAGCAAGTCATAACTGGCTTTAATTAAATTATTTAATCCAGAACCAAAAACCGGATCAACTTCTATGTAAGGTCCTGGAAGCTTGCTCAGGAAATCCAGCTTTGTACTCTCCGCTCGCCCGCCGAAGGTCGGGTAAACTTCGGACTTATTTAATACATATAGAGTGGGCTTTTTTATTCCAGCTTGTTCTAACTCAAAATTTATAACTTCAATATCAAAGAGTGGGTTAATCTCGTTGTGCACATGGATAGTATTGGCATCTTCAAAAATCCGCACCACTTCAATGATGGCGTCCACTTCCCGGATGTGAGAGAGAAATTTGTTGCCGAGCCCGGCGCCCTCGGACGCGCCCTTTACCAGCCCCGCAATGTCCACGAATTCCACCACAGCCGGAACGGTTTTCTTGGACTTGGACATTTCCGAGAGCTTTTCCAGCCGAGGGTCCGGCACCGGCACAATGCCCACCGACGGATCAATGGTGCAGAATGGGTAATTTTCCGCCGGCACGCTTTTTTTCGTCAGTGCGTTGAAGAGCGTGGACTTTCCGACATTCGGCAGGCCGACAATCCCGATTTTTAACATAGAATGAATATATAACTAGATACAATATAATTAGTTCCTTCGTTCGGAATATTAAGTAAACTTAATATTCCTCACTCACTGCTAATTATAGCAAAAAAAAATTGTAAAAACAAAATTTAACTAAAGTTAACCTTGAAACTATACATTCCCATGCCGCATACCCCTAAAATTGGCACTCCGGCTTTTGGTATGCCTAGATCAATTTCCGTTTCTCCGGTTTGAGGTAAAATCTCTTGAAATCCGATAGAACGAATCACCAGTGAGGCGGAACAGTCAAAGGTGCCATTTGTTTTCAAAATAAGTTTTGTCGGCAATCCTGCTCTTGCCTCTGTAATCTGTGGGGAGTACCCGCCTTTGGCATTAATAGTTATATATTGGAGGCCATTTTTTATTTCAACGCTTTGCGCTCTATTAGTGCCACCAGTGAAAATAATGCCGATAAAAACAACGAGTCCGAGAGTTATAATGATGGATACTGCTTTGTTCATAAGTTTGATTATATACTGAATAATGGATTAATAATGCCGAGGCCTGCCAGCCCGGCTAAGAAAGCAAATATTCCAAGACCTATCACGACGACTCCGGCGGACTTAAAGAAGAGGGGTGCGTGTTTTCCATGCGCGAAAGATGCCGAACCGAAAGAGAGAAGGACAAGCATCGGTAGAGTGCCAAGAGCAAAGGCAAACATAACGGAAACACCGGAGAGAAATGATCCACTTGAAATAGCTGCCACCTGTATTGATTGGGTAAATCCACAAGGCAAGAAAAATGTTCCGAACCCGACTGCAAGCGGAGTAAAGGTTTTGTGTTCTATTTTTCTAAAGACAGAAAAAACTTTTTGAAAAATACCTCCAGGTAAAGTAACGTGGTTTCTGGAAAATACTCCTGTTAAATTCAGACCCAGCCAGAGCATTACAAGTGATGCGATAATTCCCAATATTGCAGTAAATGTGAAGTTAATACCTATGGCATTTCCAATTACTCCCAGTAACCCGCCGAGTAACGCAAAACTAATCAATCTTCCCGTATGAAAAAGCAGAAAGGTCTTCGTGTCGCTCACTTCATCCTGCGATACTTTAGCTGAAAGAGAAAGCACTAGCCCGCCAACAATTGTAAGACAAGTGGAAACTGAAGCAATAAGCCCGACAATTAAGCTGGTTATCGGCGTTATTTTACCGCCGATACCAAAATTTAAGATGCCTGATTTTTGCAGGATAAAAAATAATATCAAAAACACCAGTCCGATAGGTATTGCTTTCCAAATGACATCATCTTTTTTATTTTCTTCTGTGGTTTTTTCTACTGAAAGCGCGTAGCCGTGCGGTTTTATTTTTATAGTTAGTATTTGGGCCAGTTCTTCGGCATTTTGTTCGTTGTTTGTTTCAATCTCTACGGTTTTTCTTTTTAGATCTATACTGACATTTTTAATAAAATCCTGCTCTTTTAAAATATCTTCAATTAGTATTTTACATGCTGCGCAATGGGTACCGGAAACATGGAATATATATTTATGTGGCATTATCAGTACAATTTAGCACGAAAAACTAAGCGGCACAACCGGAAGTGCTCTTCTCTATTTGCGGAAACCACAGTGTATTTACTTCAAGCGCTTTTTTATTCATTTCCGCTTCACTTGCTCCTTGTGAAGCCATGAGTTCTAGGAGTCCGAGCATCGCCATGCCGTGATTGCAGTCAGGAAAGTAAGTTGAATTTTTACAACACGGCCTAAAAATACTCTTGGAAACCTTTTCTATTAGTGTCTGTTGCTCGTTGGTAAGCGTCATAAATGAGTGCATGCTATAGTGATCCATCGCGCCGCCTTTTGCCAGCGTCCAGCCACCTGTTGAGGCAAAATTGCCCGCACCACCGTATTTCGGATCCATCATCGGTCCACTCTCGAGAATTGGATTTTTGTTCCCAAGTCCAAGTGCCCAAAGCATATTGAGCATTACGCCTGAATTTTTCGAATTAATCACCAATTCTCCATTATCACTGTCAGTTAGCAGTTTTCGTGCTTCGGGAGAAAGCCCGCCACGTGCACTATAAAGATTCTCGAATTTTTCTTCATCAATTACTCCTGCTTCTACCATTTTTACACCTAAATTTCCCCAACTGAGAGAGAAAGCTTTTTCCCCAACCGGCGACAAACCAAAGAGCATAATGAGGAAAATTATAACTAAGGAAGATAACCATTCTTTTATTTTATTATTCATTTTTTTATAGTTAACCCCGACGCCAAATAAATTTGTGTCGGGGCTCCGACTTTACGTCGGAGTTAATAATTTTTAACAACAATTTTTCATTTTTTCTTTTAATTCTTCGTTACTTTGATTTTTCAGAATTTCAGGTGATCGCCAAAATTTATACTGTTTTTTTTCAAGTTTGTTCGCAATTCCCAGAAAACTCATCGCGATAAGAATCCCTGCGGGAAAGATGAATGAACTTGGGAGAGCTCCCAGAGTTATTCCCAGGAGCATCCAAATCCAAGTGAGCGAAACACCGGCACAGATAAGGCAAATATTAACCGCAAATTTCTGGCGAATAAGGTAAGTTAATCCGGTGAGTACATATACGGAAACAATGGCAATTAAGATAGACATAATCAGATAAAGAAGATTAAGATACCAATAATAATCATAACTACTCCGGCCCACAGTTTGAGCCCATTCATGTTATCGCGCTTCCATATCTGCATTTTATCGACCAATAATTTATTCGCTGATATAAACAGCACAACAACTAACGGGATAATTAGAATAAGGTTGTAGATTAGAAGGTAGCTAAACCCGCTCATGTAAGTCACCTGATCGCGCAAGAGCCCAATGACCATAAGGTAAGGCCCGCCCATGCATGGAAACTGACAGAGGCCGACCAAAAGTCCGAGTCCGAATACCGCCGGAAACGAAGCTTGGTCCATTAATTTCGCCATCGCTCCATGTGCCACTCCCGGAATTTTCAGTTTGATTGGAAATGACGGGAAAAATCTATTTAGAAGATTAATTACTCCGAAAACGATAAGAAGCGTCGCCCCGAGTTTACCCATGAAGTGCGGAGTGTTGAATAAGTGTAGAACTTTTAACACGCCGAGGCCAATCAGAAAATATGCAGTAAATATTCCGGCAATATATGTTCCTCCAAGTTCTAGAATTTTCCTTCTGCCCACCTGTATGCCGAAGAGAAAGGCGATAGTGATGAGAAGAATAGAGAAAGAACATGGATGCACGCTATCTAGAAGCGCAGAGATAAACACTAGCGGCAAAAGCCAGGTTCCTCCCCGACTGAGATTCCAAATAATCGCCGAAGTTGCCGGACTGTTTTTCAGAATAATCACACCAACTACAGCAACAAGCACAATACTAATTGTGATAATGAGTTTTTTCATGTTACCTAAGGCGTTACATTGGCCTTAATCTCAAACTGAAGTTTGTTGCCTCCATCGCCCTCAAGGTAAATAAATCTATCGACCATGCCAACTCCAGCGGGACCATGAGCATTCGTATCATAAACAACTTCTACGTCTGCCGACTGGCCAGCTTTAATAACCGCATTAAGCTTAGGAACATATCCCATGCCCGGCATGCCGAACGGCCCCTTTTTGCTACCATCTTCGCCTACAAAGTACGCGCTGGTGCACATACAAGAAGTGGTCAAGCTTGGAAAGTTTATATCTTGGTCGGAAGTATTCGTTACTTTGAACACTTTCGTAACTTTACCGTCCTTCATTGAGATTGTGCCGAAATCATAAAGTGTTTCTGGGACATTTAGAGCATTTGCTGTTCTGGCTAGATGATAATTTACTGATTCTTCTTTATTTGTTGCACCACTGTCTATTGATTTACTCCATAAAACCAAAGCTGTAACGCCAGCGAAGATTATTAGGATAGAAACTATTGTCTTTTTGTCCATAAGATTTAGATAGTTAGAACAGTAAAAAATCCCTGATGGGGACTTAACGGACATAGCTAAAAACTTTACGACAAAATAGTCAGCTATGCCTTGTGGAGAAAAGAAGGGCTATTTTCGAAAAGCGCCAGCCATTTAATTATCCGGTTGAAAGAAGTAAGTGGTCTTTTGTTATCTAGATAATATTTCCATTTATAAAAATACCGTTTTTGATTTAAAAAGTTTTGTTTACCGAAGAAATACAAAACCATTCCAAACAACAGAAGTGAAAGAACAAGTAGCGGCGAAAAAATTGCACTTGAAAACTGACGCCAATTGTTGATGTGATTAAGAATGTTTTCGCATATGGAAAAGCCATTCTCCGCATAAGGACAATTTATCATTGGTGTTTCGGCTGCGTGATTGACATGGTTGAATTGCAGCAAGCCAAATACGCCGATACTTAAAAAAGCCAGTAAAATAGAAACGCCGATGAATAATTTTGCTTTAGATAAACTCATATTTATAATATCCCACCATATAATCATTATACTCTTAAATGACCAGTCGGGCAGGTTTATAATCTCTTAGCTTTAATTCGTAATGAATTCGACACCACGGACACCGACGACATTGCCATGGCGAATCCCGCAAACACTGGCGAGAGCAACCAGCCAAAAATCGGATAAAAAACTCCGGCCGCCAAAGGAATTCCCACGATGTTATAGACGAATGCCCAGAAAAGATTTTGCTTGATTCCACGCATGGTCATTTTAGAGAGTTTAATCGCTTTCACCAGCTTTGAAATGTCTCCACCCAAGAGCGTAATCCCGGCTGACTCAATCGCTACGTCTGTGCCTGTGCCCATAGCAATACCTACGTCGGCTTGCGCCAGAGCCGGTGCGTCATTAACACCGTCCCCCGCCATAGCAATAATTTTCCCCTGCGCCTGAAGCATTTTTATTTTTTCAAGTTTATCCTGTGGTAAGACATGGGCAACAACGTCGTCAATACCGACCAGAGACGCCATATGTTTCGCGGCCTTTTCGTCGTCTCCTGTGAGCATGATTACTTTAATACCAAGCTTGTGGAGATCCGCCACGGCCTGCTTTGACTCGATTTTTATTTCATCCGCTACCATTATAAATCCCAATACTTTCTCTTTGGTTGATAGGATAACGGGTGTTTTGCCTTGCAGGGTAAACTGTTCTATTTTTGAAACATCGAAGGATACTCCGAGGTCTTGTGCAAGTTTTACATTGCCGACAAAATATTCCTTATTGTTGACTGATCCTTTTAATCCTTTACCTTTCAGGCCCTCAAAGTTTGAAATGTTTTCTATTTTTATATTTTTTTCCTTTGCATAATTTATAATCGCCTGGGCAATCGGGTGTTCTGATTTTTTCTCAAGTGAAGCGATAATTGATATGAGTTCGTCATCTTTTAAGTTTGAAAGGTTTTGAATATCAACAAGGGTTGGCTTGCCGATAGTAATCGTGCCGGTTTTGTCCACAATTACCGTATCCACCTTGTGTAGCTTCTCCAGGGTGGCGGCATCTTTTATTAAAATTCCCTCGCGAGCACCTTTGCCAACTCCCACAATAATGGCAGTCGGTGTCGCAAGTCCAAGAGCGCAAGGGCAAGCAATGACTAAAATACCCACAAAAGAAGTAAGGGCTAAAGAAACAGATCCGGTAAAAAAGAGCCACGCGCCAAGCGAGAGAAAAGCGATGATGAGAACTATTGGCACAAAAACGCTTGATATTTTGTCAGCTAAGGCCTGAATCGGCGCTTTGCTCCCCTGCGCTTCTTCCACCATTTTTATAATATGAGCCAGTAAGGTTTCTGAGCCAACTTTCGTGGCCTGGAAGGTAAATGACCCGCTAGTATTTATCGTAGCAGCAACCACATTGTCTCCCGCTTTCTTGGGGGCTGGCATCGGTTCTCCGGTAACCATTGACTCGTCAATGAACGAGGATCCTTCAGTAATAACTCCATCCACCGGGATTTTGGCGCCGGGTTTTACGATGATCATGTCACCATGTTTTACCGCTTCCACTTTAATTTCCACTTCTTTCCCGTCACGAACAACCAAAGCGGTTTTGGCCTGAAGATTTAAAAGCTTTTCTATGGCATCACCGGTTTTTATTTTTGAACGAGCTTCCAAATATTTTCCGAGCGCGATAAAAGTGATAACGATTATCGTTACATCATAATAGGTCGCTTCAATATTAATGAAGGATTTTAGATTAGTGCTAAAAAATGTGATAGCTAAGCTGTATAAATAGGCGGCGACGGTACCGATACCTATTAAGGTATCCATATTGGCCTTGCCATAACGCAAAAAGCGGTAAAATCCCAGAAGGTACGGCTTGCCCACGACCAAAAGCATATAAGTCGCAAAGATGGGTAGAAGATAATTTAAAAATTCTGTTTTATAGTTAAAGAAGATATCCGCAATCATTGAGAAAACGCTGACGGTCGCAAGCGGTATCGCCGACAGGACTTTTATTTTCATTGCTCTTATCTCGGCAAGTTTTTCTACCTTGGATTGGCCGAGTCCAAGGTGCGCCGCATGTTCGCTCTCCGACATCCCCATTTCTTCGGCAGTCATATTATGAGATTGAGGAACAACCAAGGAATATCCAAGCGGTTCCAGTTTCTTGTTAAAATGATTTGGACTTGTTGTGTTTTCATCAAAAGAAATTTTGGCATTTTCTGTGCCATTGTTTACTGATATATCTTGCACACCCTCAATTTTTTTGACAGTTCTTTCGATGATACTTGCGCAAGATGCACAGTGCATTCCTTTTACCCTGTAAGTTTGTGTTTGCATCCCAGTACTAAAATTTTAATTAATAATCTTTATTGTTATGCCCCGTAATCAAAAATTTAGTACGGGACAGGTATTTTTATTTGCGCTTTAGCTGATAAACTTTCAAAATTTCAGCAGTGGCTTTTTGCGTCTCGCCACTCTTTATCTGATTCACCACGCAATGTCCTAAGTGACCCTCCATGAGAGCATCTTCTATGTTGGACAGTCCTTGCTTAATGGCTGAAGTTTGGGTAATAATATCAATACAATATGCCTTCTTATCAACCATATTCTGTATGCCTCGCACTTGACCCTCTAGAATCTTCAGCCGTCTTGTAAGTTTTTGTTTATTTGTATGCATATTCAAAGTATATACCCCCTAGGGGGTATTGTCAAATGGTATTATTGATGGCTGGGCTGGGAGTCATTGTGGCGCAACGGATCGTAATATCCTTCCCTGCTGACTACGGCTCACGATAATGCGTTTATACTTTTTTACTGAACTTTAACTTTTTCTACTAAGATTTCCAATAAATTTTTAACCTCTTCTTGCGCGCTACTTTCGGTTTTGCTTTCAGTAAATTTTGACCATTGAGCTAAAATTTTCTCATCTCCCAAATTTCTCACCATGTTTTCAAGCTTCAATCTTGTTTCAAAGCTTACTTCTTTATTGGCTTTTAATACTTCCTTAATGAAGAATTGGGCGAATTCCAAAACTTTGTCGTTGGTTTTTTGAGCTTCTAAAAGAGTTTCTGTTTGGCGAGATTCTTTGAGAATAGAGAAATATTTAACGCTGAAGAAGAAGTTGCCTAGGAGCAAAATTAAAATGAGAATTAAAGTTATCTTTGATTTGTTCATGTGTTTTTTATTTTCATCCTCTCTCGCATTTTATCACGAAAAAAGTTGTAGAGCAACAAAATTATGACCGCTATTAATAAAATTGTTTTCCAATCAAGAATTTTCAACCAACCATATTTAGTTTTGAGTTCAATATTAATATGGATTCCACTGCCTTCTTTGACCTCAAACGGTTTACCGTCGTAAACTAGATAACCCGGGGCTTCAGTTTTGAGATAATAATAACCCTCTGGCACTAAAAATGAATAAGTGCCTCGGACATCGGTGATTTGCGGATTTTCCTGCTGATATTCTTCGGCTGGCCAGAGTTCATATTGTTTGGTTCCTTGGTTTAATTTAAAAAGAGAAATAACCGCTCCGGGAATGCGAATTTCCCTATTTCCATCTTTCTCATACACATACCCCTCCGGATCAATAACGGTAGTCAGCCGAATCTCCTTGTTGCCCAACTTTGGGTCTTCAAAATCCATTA
>Ga0155296_103_pt1 | contig 22108 bp, 21 predicted proteins | sample RifCSPhighO2_02_FD_106264 | JGI IMG/M metagenome (GOLD analysis project Ga0155296, IMG submission 106264) | Candidatus Nomurabacteria bacterium RIFCSPHIGHO2_02_FULL_42_19
ACCGCATATTCGGGGCAATTTCGGGCCTGCTGGAGTCCCTGAATGACCCTTATACCGTATTTTTTAACCAGGAAGAGACCAAATCATTTGAAGAAGACATCTCCGGAACCTTCATCGGCATTGGCATGGAAGTCGGAATGAAAGATAAAATTCTGACCGTCATTGCTCCGCTTAAAGACACCCCCGCTTATCGGGCAGGAATAAAGTCCGGCGACAGAATTCTTAAAATTGATGAAACAACCACCGCCGGTTTAAGTATAGAGAAAGCTGTTAAATTAATAAGAGGGGAGAAGAGCACCGAAGTTACGCTCACACTCTCGCGCGAGGGAGAAAAGGAACCTAGGGAAATAAAAATAATTAGAGATGTGATAAATATACCGACGCTGGAGATCGAACTCCGGGCGGATAAAATCTTTGTGATAAAACTTTACAGTTTTTCAGCCAATTCTATCGGGCTCTTCCGAAATGCGTTAAAGAAATTCTCTACCGCTAAAACAGACAAACTGTTGCTTGATCTGCGCGGGAACCCCGGTGGATACTTGGGCGCGGCGGTGGATATAACGAGTTGGTTTTTACCAGCCGGCAGGGTGGTTGTAACGGAGGACTATGGTGATGGCGAGAAACCAACTATATTTAGAAGTAAGGGTTACAATATATTTAATGATAAATTGAAATTTGTAATATTAATGGACAGTGGTTCCGCTTCCGCGTCGGAAATCGTCGCCGGGGCGATGCAAGACCATAAGCGGGCAATCTTGGTGGGAGACACGAGTTACGGCAAGGGTTCGGTGCAAGAATTGGTAAAAGTAACCTCGGATACTCGGTTAAAAATTACGGTGGCAAAATGGTTCACCCCGAACGGTATTTCTATTTCTGAAAAGGGGCTGACCCCGGACTATAAAGTAGAATATACTAAAGAAGATGCGGAAAAGAAAAAAGATCCGCAAATGGAAAAGGCGGTAGAGTTATTAAATAATTGGCCAAGATAAATATGAAGGTAATATTTTTACATGATGTGCCGAGGGTGGGGAAAAAGTATGATGTAAAGGAAGTAAATGGCGGCTATGCCGTAAATTTTTTGTTGCCGAGGCGTCTGGCAGAAGCCGCCACTGTAAAAGCACTGCTGGAGCTGGAACGACGTCAGAAGGAAATTACGATAGAGAGGGAAGTGCAAGAAAATCTTCTAATAAAAAACCTGGAAGAAATTAAAGGCAAAGTGGTGCATATTAAAGCGAAAGCAGATGAAAAAGGACACCTCTTCGCTCAAGTTCACAAAAAAGAAATTGTCGATAGTATGAAGACCGAACACCGCGCCGATATTAATCCTGAATTTATTGTCTTGGAAAAACCAATCAAAGCAGTAGGGGAGTTTGATGTCCCCGTCAAGCTGAAGGACAAAAAGTCCTCATTTAAACTGGTGGTAGAGAAAATTTAGATCACACTCACCACTTTTTTTACCATGGTTTTGTCGTGGAAAGATGTTTTGCGTTTAGAGCCAAATTTTACGGTGCCTGGTTTGAGGGCGAATAGGGTATGATCGCGACCGGTGCCTACATTAGTGCCCGCCATTATAACTGTACCTCGCTGACGCACGATAATGGAGCCGGATTGAGCTCTCGCTCCATCAGCTAGTTTCGTGCCCAGGTACTTTGGCTGTGAGTCCCTTAAATTTTTGGCTGTGCCGCCAGCTTTTCTATGGGCCATGAAATTAGGTTATAGGTTCTAGCTGCTAGGTTCTAGGGAAATCCAGAAACTCGCAAACTTTCTTCACTTATCTTATAATCTGATAACGAGTGTCAGTATAAACAATTCTATGCAAAAAATCAAGCAATTTGTGGAGAGCGACAGGGGAAAGGACATTTTGACGGTTTTAATCGTAATTTTGGTCGGTTTGGCCTCATTTGAGCTGGGCAGATTGTCCAAAAGGGGTAATTCTTCGGGTATAAAGATCGAATATCCGGCAGGCCTAAATCAGGAGGCCAATGTCGTTTCAGCTCTAGAAAATGTGTCAGGTACCACCGCTCAAGCGAAGGTTACCAGCAAAAATTTTTTCGCTTCCAATAGAGGAACTAAATATTATTCCTTAGGGTGTTCGGGCGGTAAGACAATCAAGCAAGAAAATAGGGTCTACTTCGCCACCCGTGAAGCCGCCGAAGCGGCCGGTTACGAACTTTCAAGCTCGTGTAAATAAAGAGGGGAAAGTATCGTATCGTGTCGCACAATATATGTTGGTGGTATGCTATAACTCAAAGCCCTAAGGGTAAGCTACTTGGGCCGTAAGACATGCCCGAAAACGTACACAATGTCATTCCAAACGTACGAAATGGGACGCTTCAGATAATTATGCCAGATATTTCGGCCGGTACTGGCGACATAGTTGAAGTTCTTTTGCGTCTCCGGACTCTCTACGACTGATTGGACGCTGATATTAAAATAACTGACTACCAAGATAATAATAACTCCTAAGAGTAGCACCCCCAATATACTGATTCCCCTTTTTTTATTTTGGAAACTTTTAATAGGATTCATTTTCCTTTAATTTCAGAGCAAGCTAATAAAAAAGTCCTTGAGCCAGCGGAAAAATATCTGGAGCCAGGCGTTCATGTCTGAAAACGAAACACCAAAGTATTTCATCAGAAAGATTAATACAACAATCAAGATTATCAGCCGAAGAAATCCACCTTGTTTATTTTTTATATTAATCATAGCTTTATTTTACCACAAAATATATGGCCAAGGCAATTTATTTGAACATTGACGATACGGTCGGAGGTAAATAAAACAAAGGGTCAAGATAGGCGTTGATTGGCGATATTGGCTGAGTAAGCACGCTGCCGATACATGTTTTGCTCGGTACGCTTTGTATATCAACGGCATCACGAGCGTAAACCGACACATGCAGATGCGGCGCTGTAGAATATCCGGTATTGCCACTATAACCGACGATTTCGCCTTTTGTCACCTTCTCTCCTTTGTGTACTTTAATAAGCGACAAATGACCGTAGGTGCTCGCCAGACCGTTGCTGTACTTGATAAAGATGAAACGTCCAAAAGAAACTCCTTTGCCTTTATAAGTACACTGTAAATCCGTATCCCCTGTTCCAGCCACTATTCCATCAGCCATGGCTTTTACGGGCGTACCGACGGCCGCGCGAAAGTCCACGCCGTTGTGGCCATTTGCAAGAGTTCTATGAGGTCCGGTTTTCGCTCCAAATTCTTGGGTAATAAGAATACTGTCCAATGGCCAGCTCAAGACCCCGCCCCCGGGAAGCGACGACGGATCTAAGATATATTTCAACTGCGATTCATAATCACGCACTTCTTTTTCAAAAGCAACTTTTTTCGCCAGTTGATCTACTAAAAGTTTTTGATAGTTTGCCTCGCTATTCTTGGTTTCCGCCAGAAGTTTATTCTTCTCTTTTGTATTTTGTTCTACGATTTTTCTCTGGTCGGCCAGTTCTCCGCGTAGAGTCGTTAGCTCATTTTTTGCGGCAATGGTCTCGTCTCTGGTATCTTCCAGTTCGCCTTTGATTTGCCGAAGTTGGACGATGTTTTCTCTTATTTTTTCCCGAATCGTAGCCATGTTGTCTATGTCGTTCCAGATAAGAGTGAAGTCGTTTTCAGACAAAATCGTCTCTATTAAAGTGGTCTGTTCAAATTCATTTGTTCTCTTAATATCTAGCGCAATGGCTTCGGTTGCGTTATCTATAGAGCTTTCTTTGGTATTTATATCTCCGCTTAAACCCTGAATCTTAAAGTTGGTCTTGTCAATTTTATTTTGCGTAACAGAAATATCTGCATTCAACTTCTTCTTGGTGATATCCAGCTGCTGCAGAGAGCCGTTAAGAGAACTTTTTTGTTTAGCCAAATTGTCCAGTTGTCCCTGGTAGAGTTTTATTTCTTTCTCCAACTTTTCTATATCCGCACTTTTTTGGTCTATTTTATTCTGCAGTTCTTGAGCAGTTTGAGCATGAGAAAAAACTAGAGGCACTATAAAAAGAATGCTTACTAGAAAAAAACTAAACGACTTTTTGTAAGCGGGATATGGTTTCATTTTTACCTAGGATGGATGCGATTATGAATGGGTCCGGGGAATTGTCTCGGCCAGAGAGAGCATAGCGTACCGGATGAAGTAGCATCCCCCTATTTTCTAAATTATCCGCTATCAGCATTAAGGCGTTTTTTATATTTTCTGCCGTAAAATTATTTTCTTCCAAATCACTTAGGACCTTGATTGCTAACTCTAAATTATAAGAAATTTTATTTAGAGGGGTATTTTTATAAGCAAGTTTTTCTTTCACGATTTCAGGCGCCTTGAAAAAACAGTCCAACTCCCCTGCCCTGACTATTTCCCCTACATCGCTCCATTTTGAAATCCGTTCTATTATAACAGGAATGACCTTGGGATTCCGATAATCTTCCGGTAAATTTTCCAGAATATTTTTTTCAATTTCTTTTTTGGATAGCATCTTCATATGCTCTTTATTAATCCAATTTAATTTTTTTACATTGAAAACTCCGCCACTTTTTTGTATTTTTTCTAAACTAAATTCTTTTAATAATTCATCTAAAGTAAAAATTTCTTTATCGGTGCCAGGATTCCAACCGATCAGGGCTAGGAAATTCAGTAAGGCTTCTGGCAAATACCCCATCTCCTTATATTCCAAAGCAGACATAGCTCCATGTCTTTTTGAGAGCTTAGATTTATCTGGAGAAAGTATCAAGGGAATATGCGCATATTGAGGCCTCTGGCCCCCCAATGCTTCTAGAATTAAAATTTGTCTTGGCGTATTAGAAATATGATCTTGTCCCCGAATGACATGACTTACTTTCATTTCTATATCATCCACTACCACCGCCAGATGATAAAGAGGAGTATCAAAATCTTTGGCAATGACAAAATCCTTAAGATCAGTGGTATCAAATTCTATTTCTCCTAAAACTAAGTCGGTGAATTTTATTTTCTTATTAGGATTATTAAATCTTATAACTGTTCCCCTCTCCCCCTTTTCTTTTGGTTCTTCGGTGGAAACATAAGCTAGCTTTTTATCTATTAATTCTTTTAAATATTTTTTATAAATTTCAGTTCTTTCAGATTGCCTATAGAATTCTTTATACGGCATGTTCAGCCATCGAAAAGACTCAACAATATTGTTCTCAAACTCCTTTTGGGACCTTTCTTTGTCCGTATCCTCTATTCTTAGTATAAATTTCCCATTATTTTGCTTAGCATACAAATAATTATACAAGGCGGTCCTTACAGACCCTACATGAAAAAGCCCTGTCGGTGATGGAGGCATTCTGGTAATGACTTTTTTGTCCATATTTGTATGATAGCATAAAAATACAACCCCCTAAATCCCCCTTGCCGGGGGGACTTTATATTTAATAATTTATACATAGGAATGCCGTCGGAGCACGAAGCGCCGGCGGCAAAAAGGATAGACTTGGGAGCCTCTGTGGTGCTTTAGGTTTGACCCTAAGCAACTCATCGAGTTGTAAGGGTGGTCTCTCAAATACGAGTCCACATCCCCATACTAGATGCTTCAGTCTCTACCACCTTGCTTCTCACTACGACTCCCACATCGTTGAGTCGAGGCCCTTACGCCGGGGATCGAACCCGGAAAGAAATGGCAAGCCACTCCTTTAAACCATTTTAGTAAGTTCCCAAGTCTAAATTAATATTAACACATAATGAATAAAAATACAAGTGTGAGTCTCGTTTTATAGAAATTTGTATTTCCCCTTCCTTGATAAGGGAAGGGTTAATGAAATGATCAAGTGGTTTTTGTCTAGTAAATTTATATTTGTTTAATTTTTCGTCTTTTAAAATTTCATTCCAAAACTTTCTTTCAGTTTCAATTTCTTCTTTACGTAATTCTCTAGCGCGAGAAACTAATTTCTTATCGTAGGGAATATATGGAATGTTGTATTTTTGCATTTGACTCCTCCCTGATAAGGGAGGCAGGGTGGGTTGTATTTATTTTATCCTTCGTGGCTCAAAGCGGTATTCAGAATGGTCTCGGCGATTATCTTGGCCGCTTCTTTTTTACTAAAGGCCTTGGCATGTTGAGCCATCTGTTTAAATCTTGTTTTGTCGCCAATCATTTCATCAATCTCGGAAATTAAGATATTAGCCGTCATATTCGCCTCTTCAATCACATTACAAGCGCCGGCGTGAGCATAAGTGAAGGCGTTTTTCCTGGCGTGATCGGCATTGGACTCCTTGAATGGAACCAAGATGGAAGGTATGCCCCAGGAAGCTATTTCAAACAAAGTTGACCCGGCCCTGGAGATGATAATCGTAGCCGCCCCGGCCGCCATCTTCATGCCGAGGGGGCTCAAAAAAGCGACGGGAAAATATCTTGCCTTATTTTTATTTTCACCGAGCACAACCTCCGCTTCCCCCATAACTGTTTTGAAATTTAGTATTCCGGTCTGATGAATAATCTGGTAATTTTTTATCAGTCGTAGTAAGGCGTCCACCACCGCATTATTAATAAGTTCAGCGCCCTGAGAACCTCCTAAAACCAGGATGACCGGTAAGTCCGACTCAAACTTAAAATATCTTAACGCTTCCGGAGTTGCGGCCGCCTCTTCTATTTCGGCCCTTATTGGCTGTCCCGTCCAGGCGACATTCTTCTCTGGAAAATATTGCGCGGCTTCTTTGAAAGAAACAGCCACCCGATGAGCAAAGCGTCCCGCCCATTTATTTACTCGTCCGGGCACAGAGTCCGACTCGTGAATAATAACAGGTATCCGTAAAATACGAGCGGCAAAAATAGTCGGAAAGGACGCATACCCGCCTTTACCAAAAACCACGTCCGGATAAATCGAAAAAACTTTGAAAATAGCATTTAGGATACCGGAGGCCATTTTGAAAATATTAATGAAATTTTGAAATAAACTTTTTAGGGAAAAATAAGTGCGCATTTTACCGGCATTTATTTCTTCGTAGAAAAGACCGTGCTCATATAGCATTTCTTTGTCGTAAGGACCGTCAGAAAAAAAATAGAGCTTGGCGCCTACTATATTTTCCCTATCAATTATTTGATTCACCTTTTGGACAACGGCAATGATTGGATAAAAATGTCCGCCTGTTCCTCCGCCTGTAAAAACTATTTTCATCCCGTTAGAAGCAGGTCGCGGTCACAAAGTGCTCGCGATGCTTGATTATTTTAGTAAATTTTATACTTGTAATAAACATAATTTTAATGAAACTGCGACCGCGGCTTCTAACGGGACTGAAATTTTGATATCTGCAAGACAATGCCTATGGCGATAAGGTAAATCATAAGCGAAGTACCTCCATGACTCATAAAGACGAGCGGCACTCCGGTTAAAGGGAAAACCCCGGTAACCGAGCCAATATGCATAAACGACTGTACGGTAATAAGTATAACAATTCCGGAGACCAAAAGTCCACTGAAATAGTCCGGACTTCTGTTCGCAATACGCATACCCCGCAGGGCGAAAAGAGAATAGAGAAATATGGTTGCGCATACTCCGACAAAGCCAAATTCTTCTCCCAAAACCGCGAAGATAGAGTCCCCTTGCGGCTCCGGTAAGTAGCTGAATTTTTGAATACTTTGGCCGAATCCCCTGCCGAATATCCCACCCGAGCCGAGGGCGATGGTGGATTGCTGAATTTGATAAGAAGATCCTCTCGGGTCCGCCCCCGGATCAATAAAGGTCTTTATCCGCTCCTGTAAATATGGTGTAAAAAATATAAGGGCGGCGAAAAGAAGCCCCGCCCCTACCGTAAGGTAAGTAATATATTTCATCGGTACTCCGGAAATAAAAAGCATGCAAAAACCGGTAACCGTAATTAAAATAAAGCTCTTGGTGTCGGGTTGTTTCAGTAGAATTCCCGCGATGATTCCGAGCATAATAATGAGTGGCAGAGTGCCAAATTTGAAATCGTGAATTCTGTTTTTCGCCCAAGACAACCAGGCCGCAAAATAAATTACAAAACCGAACTTTAAGAATTCTACCGGTTGAAAAGAAATCCCAAATAGATTTACCCATCTTTGCGCTCCACCATGACTCCAGCCCAAAGAAGGAATGAAGACGCTCGCGGTTAAAAGGATAGCTCCTAAAAAAATAAAAAAGGAAAGTTTACGCCAAATTTTATAATCAATCTTGGAAGTTAAATACATACCGACCAGTCCCAGACCAAGCCCCAAGACCAGCTGATTGAAAAGCACGGAGCGAAAAGTGGCTGCATTTTTAGCTAAAATTCCCAAAGAAGCGGAGACAAACATGGCGACACCCGCGGAAATTAAGAGAATGACAATTATTAAAAAAAATTTATCAACTTTCTTTCCTTTCATCTGCTCATAACTGCTAAAATTATGCCTATAATGGCAAACATCACGGATAAAATCCAGAAACGCATGGTCACTTTATAAGACGGCCAGCCAATTGCTTCGAAGTGGTGATGCAAGGGCGCCAACTTGAATAAACGCTTCCCTCCCCGCCAGCGCTTGGACAGGGTCTGTAAAATAACCGAACCCGAGGTAAGCACCAGAGGCATCGCCACAACAGGTAAAACCAGGGTCGAGTCGGTCAGGAAGGCAACAGTGGCGAGCGTGATGGTTAGCCCCATGATGCCCGTCTCCCCCATATAGAATCTGGCCGGAGGAATATTAAACCACAGAAATGCCAATGTCGCTCCAGAAATAACTCCACAAAGGGCGGCAATGTCTATTTGGTTGTAAGAATAGGCGATGACCGCATAGGCGGCAAAAATAGAAGCAAATACCCCGCCAGAGAGCCCGTCCAAGCCGTCAATCACTCCACCGGAAAAAACAGCCAAAGCCACCAACATGAAAAAAGGCACAATCAGGGCGCCTAGATATATTTCTCCGCCGAAAGGGATATGAACCGAAGTCATGTCTAATTTATAGAAAAACCAGCTACCGATTAAAAGTGAAATGAATGCTACCAGAAAGACCTTCCATTTCCGCCAGGAGCTGTAATCGCGAGCAAAACGTCCGTGACCGTAAATTTGAATTAGGTCATCCCACAGACCTATAAGCGAGCCGATCAAAAGAGTGAAAAATGGTATCAGAGTTTGATTGCGGCTTAAAAAATTCATTTTTTCATTACTCTCTGAAGGAAGAAAAATTGAAACCAGATAAAAAAGTAGAGTGGTCAGGAGCACTGAGGCCCAGATGATGATTCCCCCCACCCTCGGCGTGTTCAGTTCCTCATTATCATTGTGAATCCTATGGAAATCCTCCGCTGCAACATGGCCATTCCTTCCATACTTTTTCCACATTTTGTATTTATAGAAGAAATGGGTCACAATCGGGGTAATAAGTAGGCCCAAAAAAAAGGCCAAGGCCGTCGGGATAGAAATTTTAAGCAAATTAACCAGCATCCACGAATTATACCACCCCCTTCCCCTCCTTACCAAGGTGGGGAGGGTTCTCTAGGCCCTAGCAACTAGAACCTAGCACCTAATTTAGTACACCTCCGCCTGATAGCACTTCTCGCAATAAACTATCTCCGGCCGCTCGGGGGCGTAGGAGGTCTCGAACTCCACTTGGCACCTTGCCCCGCCCTGGCGTGGGTTCCCTTCCCCGTGGAAGTGATTCCCTTTATCGCACATACAGGACCTGTGCCAAAGTTTAAATGGATTCCTACGTTTTAATCTTGCTTCATGTCGACAATAAAAGCATCTACGTGGAATCGGGATTTTCATTTTCTTGTAAAAAATCAATTCATTTTGAATAATTTTGTAATTTCTTTTACAATCAATACAAACCAGCACTTCATTCAATATTGAATCCTCTACTTCATCTATTCCATCGGGAATATTTTCCGGTAAGAGTGTTTCTTTTCCGGTTGTTTTTTGTGTGTTGTCTTGCCAATTATATCCTTCTTGTTTAGCTTGTTTCTCAGTAAGAGACCATTGTTCCGTCGCACAGGATTCATTGTATCCAAAATAAGAAAGTTCTATCGGGAAATATTCCCCGTATTTATATACCCTTCCTTTTTTATCAATGTACGGTACATCGTCCATATGCTTGATAATTTTGGGAATTAATTCTTTATATTCATCTTTCGTGTATTGCTTATTAAAAATACAATAATTTGCATTACGAAGTCCCACACACCCAAAACAATGCTTGCAATTATGACAGTGATGATTGTATCGAATATCCTGACTTTTAACGGAAAAAAGTGAGAAAAGATTAAGTTGAGAGTGGTCACCAACTACGCATTCATAACTTTCGGACACTCCCCCAGAAAGCGTAAGGTCATACGAGTCTTTATCGGGACCTGAACTATCTCCTGCAAAATCGCAATATCTGCAATTCTCTGAATTTTTTACTACAAAACAATTTTTTAAATTCTTAGACATTGAAATAATGTCACCAGAACAATTTAAACTTTGAAATATTTGAACATATCGTCTTGGATAATTTAGAATAAAGTCATCGTATTCTTTTTGTGCTTTCTCTACACCAGAAAACGTATCAAGCTCATAGTCGCTTAAAATTTTCTCGTATTCTTCTTTCGAGTATTGCTTATTTTTAAAGTTATATTTTTTACCTCGAAGTCCAAAACACATAAAGCAATTATGGCAATCTCGGCAGTCATAAAGAAACTGAGAATCAATACAAGCTAAACAGATTTGCGAATATTTTAGTCGATATGATTTACTACAAAGTATACATTCATATATCCAATTACTCTCGGAACGTATAATCATACAATCCATTATGTCTTTTCCTACAAGTATAAAATAACTATACATAACATTCTCTACATGCCAGCCAGAAAAACACATATAACAATTCTTAGAAAACCACCAGTCGTGGGTGTATTCGCAATTTACACTTGCTATGCCGTCATCATTAACTACTGCCATATGCGGGACGCGGTGCATCAATTCATTGAATTGGGTGAAAAATGGTCTTGAAAAGTCGTAATCCACCCCGTAGCTTTTTAGGTCCCATTTGTCGCTCCACCAGCACTTGTTGCAGTAAACTATAATTCCAGAATCTGGTGAGTAAATAGAAATAACTCCTTTGCCGCAAAGTTCGCATTTGCGGTTGTAAAGAGACATATTATTCCTCCACGCCCAGCGTCTCTGCCGCCTGCAATCCGGGCAAAACGTCGGTGGCGGAACTTTTATTTTCTCATAAAATCCAAAATCGTCCGACTCAATGGTGAAATCTTTCTTACAATTTTGACAATTTTTTGTTTCGCTCTTCATTTTTATTTATGTTATCACTTTTTGACGGCCGTCAGAGTTGATAATACGTTAATACACCTCCGCCTGGTAACACTTCTCACAGTAAACTATCTCCGGCCGATCGGGGGCGTAGGAGGTCTCGAACTCCACTTGGCACCTTGCCCCGCCCTGGCGTGGGTTCCCTTCCCCGTGGAAATGTCTTGCTGTCGTAGATGGTGAGCCAGTCGAACCGCACATGCACTGCCTGTGCCAGAGCTTGCGTGGATTGCGTAATGCGAATCTATCTTGCCTGCGGCATGGAAAACATTTTTCTGGAATAGGTAAATTTAAAATTTTATACAAAGAAAGTTCTAGTGAAGTGGTTCTAAAAGCAGTAGTACATAAAGGATACTTTTCTTTCTGTTCAGGAGAATTTTGGGAAGAGCACGGTATTACATCTTCAGTAATTTTATAATCGCGAGCTGGTCGATCATACCAAGTATAGCCGGCCTTAAGAGCTTCCTCTTTCGTCAAAGGAAAATAATCCTGTGCCATGGATTCATTATAAGCAAAAGGTGATACTTTGGCCGGAAAATATTCACCCCATTCCTCTGTCTTCCTCATATGTTTAATTATTTTTTCTTTCAGTTTTAAATATTCTTCCTTGGTGTATTGTTTGTTGAATATGCAGTATTGATTTTTTTTAAGGCCGAAACAGCCTAAACAATCCTGCACACCAAAACACATATCGCAGTAATACGAGTCAGTAATAGTGCTATGACAACTTCGAGCTACAATAGTTCGAATTGGAGCCGCCACACCTTGAATTTCATACGACAACTCACCAATAATTATCTCTGTACAATCTAAACAGTCAGCTGTCTTAAACCATGCATCCTGCATATATGCGGTATTTTTATGATCTCGGCAATTAAAAACTGCACGCGCTTGCTCTACATTTTCAACGTAGTCACCGGAAAAATTTTGAGCCTGAAAACCATGGTAATATTTAAATGGTAAGTTATTTCTTAATTTTCTTGATTTGTTTACTGTTTCTTGGATGGATTTCGCATTGAAAGAAAAATCTTTCATCCTTTGCGCATATTCTTCCTTTGTCAGTTGTTCATTAAACCAACAATTCTTCTTGCTTCTCAAACCAACGCAACCAAAACAATCTGTGCATCCTCTACAATCATTACTAAAATACACATCCATACAGTTCGCAGAATCTTGCGACCAAGCACAACGCGAACAATTAGTCATATTCACACATTCGTAGCAAAATTCACATTTATTTATCATATAACAATCAGAGCAGAAAAAACTATAATCATACCAGCTGCCATACATGCATTTTTCATTATTTCCACTTGTAACAAGCATATAGCAATCTTTATTATCTTCAGCTTGGTTCGTATATTCGCTGTTTACGCTATTGGAATTAACCATTGCTAAATGAGGGCAAGCACGTCTAAGCTCTTCGTACTGCTCGAAAAATTGCCGAGTGAAATCAAAGTCACGCCCGTAATTCCTGGCTTCTAGTGCATCGGATTTCCAATATTCCTGCTCATATACTGGAAATGGTGCGTCTGGTCGATAAATGGAAATTATATCTTTTCCGGTAGCATCACACTTCCTTTTATAAAAATTGTACTCGTTTCTGTCTAACAAACGCCTAACATATCGGCACTGAGGACAAAACGTCGGCGGGAGAACTTTTATCTTTTCATAAAATCCAAAATCGTCTGGTTCAATGGTGAAATGACCCTTACAGTTTTGACAATTTTTTGTTTCACTCTTCATTTTTATTTATGTTATCACTTTTTGACGGCCGTCAGAGTTGATAATACGTTAATACACCTCTGCTTGGTAGCATTTCTCACAGTACACTATCTCCGGCCGCTCGGGCGCGTAACTGGTCTCGAATTCCACTTCGCACGTAGCTCCTCCGTGGAAATGTTTTGCTGTCGTAGATGGTGAGCCAGTCGAACCGCACATGCAATTACGATGCCAGAGCTTCATTGGATTTCTCTTTTTTAACCTTTGAAAATGGCGACAATTGGGACAAAGACGTGGAAGCGGGAAATTCAATTTTTTATAGAATTGCAATTCGGGATCGATAATCTTAAAGGCCTCTGTGCATTGTTCACTGCATTTACCCTGGTGTAAACATTCTATCGCTTTACCGATGATACTTTCGTCAACATCTTTTATGTGATCGGGCAAACTCTCTGCCTTGATATCTATCTCATAATTTCTTTCTACTTTTTCTTTTGTCTTAAAACCATAATCCTTCACTCTATCTTCAGGAAGCGGGTAATATTCTTGCAAAATGGTTTCATTGTAAGCAAATGGTGAAAGTTCTATTGGAAAAAATTCACCGTATTTATATACCCTACCCTGTGAGTCAGTGTACGGCATGTCATTCATGTGTTTTATGATTTTTGGTAAAAGTTTTTGGTATTCGGCTTTCGTATATTTTTTATTTAAAATCGCATAATCGTGGTCTCGAACTCCCACACAACCAAATAAAAATTTGGCGCCATAGCACATATAGGTATAGTGCGTCTCAAGGCAACCGTGATTAAGCACTGAAAAAAGCTGTCTAGATCCATCCGCTCCCGTATCAACACCCTCATATAAAAATTCTGTTCGAAGACCGACTCCGTAGCCATCATAGCTTTCTTTAATTCCGTATCCGCCATGATAAAGGTACTTGGAATTTTCAACTCCTTCAAAAATATCAAATATCATTTTGCTGTTTTTCGCATATAAAATGTTGTCCCCGGTGGTATTAAGCGATTTATAAATAAACGCGTAACGCCTAAACTGTTTTTTAAGAAAATTTTTGTATTCTTCCCTAAAATCAGTTAAGGATTTATAACTGCCAAAATTATATTCACTGAGTTTTTTGTTATATTCCTCTTTTGAATACTTTTTATTAAAAATGTGATAACTTTTATGACGAAGATTCACGCAACCCAGGCAGTTTTGCAAACCAAGACAAGAGGTTAAAAACATGGAGTCCATGCATTCATCGCTATCATAGCTAAAATGAGTTCGATAAATACTGCCATCTAAAACATCTTCGTAACATTGTTCTGATTTCAAAACTTTATACAAATCCATGGAATCTTTAACATGCATTGCTCCAGTGGAATAAGAAACATTTTCGTCGAACATGGATGCGTAGATCAAAAAACAATTTCGGCAATCCAAGCTGTGATTTGCATAATCGCTATTGACCATATTCGTATTTCCCAGATTAGCTAAAGGCGCACGCTTCAATAATTTTTTAAATTGTTCAAAGAATGGACGCGAGAAATCATAATCCATACCGTAGTCGAAAGGATCCCACTTATCACTCCACCAAATATCACGGTCATAGACAGTGAGTTTGGTTTCTCGATCAAATATTGAAATTATTTTCTTCCCAGAAAAGGCGCAAATATTGTGGTAAAGCGATCGCTCGTTGCGCCAAATTAATCTGCGCATAGCTCGACATTCCGGACACCAAGTCGGCGGAGGAACCTTTATTTTTTCATAAAACCCAAAATCATCGGGTTCAATAGTGAATTTGCCTTTACAATTCTGACAAACTTTTGTTTCAGGCGACATTTAAGTACTATACAACACATTCACTAGTTTTTCCATGTCGGTAAAACGTCCCTCGAAGGTAGAGCCCAAGACAGTGACGGCTATCTTCTCTCCCCTACTATTCTTGAAAATCACAGTCAGGTTGCCTCCCGCCACTTCAGTAAAACCGGTTTTAGAAAATAAAAGATTGGGAATTTTATTTATTATTACGTTAGTGTTTTTAATATTATGGACGAATCCGGACTCGGATGTTAGGTTTATCTCCGGTGTCCTGGTTGCGTAAAAAATTTCAGGATACGCGCGAATGGCATACATAGCCATAACATTTACATCTTCTGCCGAGGCCAATGCCCCTGCAGTATTCAAGTCAATATCAAGCCCGGTAAAATTTACAAAGAGAGTATTTTCTGCGCCTATTTTACGCGCTTTACTATTCATGTTTTCTAAAAAGTCAGCACTCGAGGCCAGAGTGTAAGCCCCGTCGTTCGCCGAAACCAATAAAGTAAGAATGGCTAAATCCTCTATTTTCCATTTTTCATTCGCCAAAAGCCCAAAATCGCCGACCTCTCTTATGGCGTCTAACGTTATAGATCTAACCTCGCCCTCGTTGTGATTATTCAAGGCCAGAACCACCGTCATTATTTTAGCCAAAGATGCGATGGGCATCATCACTTTATCGTTCCTACCGTAAATTTTTTTATTTTGACTTAGGTTGTAGGCAGATACGGCCTTAGCAAAAAGAGAAATATTATCTAAAGTAATTTTTATTTTTTCTACTTGCTCCCTCTTTGTCCTCTCTCCCTCACTTAATTTGAAGTTTCCGATCGAAAACAAAATCGCCACCAGGGTTAAAATTAAAAGTATAAAAACGAGTAAATTACTTCTAATTTGTTCCGGCGTCATTTGATTCAGCAGAGTCATGCTGGGCGTTCTTAAGATCTGTTGCTAAATTCTCCGCTGCGACTTGGATGGAATTACTAACCTCAGCATACTCCGGTAATTCCTCTACGGACTTTAAGCCCATATAAGATATTAATTCGAAACTTGGTTTGTATATAAAACGTCTGTTATCTTTAGGGTCTAGAATTCTTTCCACCAATCCACGGACAGAAAGCGCTCGAAGGGTAAAGCTTGAATTCACTCCCCGGATGTAATCAATCTCTGATCTACTCGCGCCGTTTCTATAAAGCACAATGGAGAGCGTCTCGAGTGAGGCCTTGGAAAGTTCTTTGTTCAGTTCTTCTTTCTGTAAATTCTCAATCAACCCCGAGAATTCTGGCGCCGTGCCGAGCGTTATTTCCCCGCCTGCATCGCTGGGCGAAGCATTGCGGGCAGGATTTTCTTTTTCCAAAAGCACTATTCCTCTACTCTTTAGGTTCTCTTTTAATTTTTCCAGTGAATTATTTATTTCGGTTTGACCTGCCTTCAAAATCTCCGCTAGTTTCCTGCGGGAAATTGGCTCTCCTTTCCAAAACAATATTGCCTCAATTTTTGATTCTAAATCATTCATTGTGGATTTTCTCTCCCGACGCTTTCGGTCGGGATCCCGACTCCTTCTGGGCGTCGGGATATAATAATGTCTCCCTCTTTTTCATTTTGCGTAGCGTTCAATATCCCCTGCCGAACAAGCTCCAGCATGGCTAGAAAAGAAACTATCACCACTACTTTTTCTTCCCGATTCTTCGGTTGGCCGCTCCAGTCGCGAAAATTTATTTTTAGGGCTTCTTTTATCCTGTCTGTCAGTTTGCTAATCATTTCTTCTATGCTTACGACCTTTTCTACAGGAACTTCCTGTAAAGATGCCTTCTTCGGCATTCTGCCCAATACTTCTCCGGCAAAAGTCATCATGGACTCTTTGGTAATCTGGTCGTCCGGCAAAAAAACCAAGATACTATTTTTTCTTTCCTGTGACGCAAAAATTATTTTTTTGCCAAATTTGTTTTTTATTTCAACCCCAAGCTTGGTAAAAAGCTCGTAGAGGCGAAGCCGCTCTTCTAAGCTTTTGATGTCCCCTTCTTCTTCGGGGGTTAGGTTTAAGTCAGGTAAAAGGGATTTTGATTTTATTAAAATAAGCGTGGCCGCCACCACAATAAAGCTGGCTACTGCGGCGTTGCTTGAGCCCTGAAGTTGATTTACGTATTTTAGATAATCCTCCGTCACCTGCGCGAGCGAAAGGTCGTTAATGAAAAGTTTTCGTTTTTCTATCAGGTCTAGGAGTACTCCGAGCGGCCCTTCAAATACACTTGTTTTTATTCTATAAGTTTTTTCTGAACTTTCTGTTTCCACCGTTATATGCTAACATTTCCCTATGAAAAAAGAAAATGTCCGGCTGGAGAAATTCATTGTCCCAGAAAGGTATGACATACAGCTTAAGCCCGATCTTAAAAATTTTACTTTTGAAGGAGTGGAAACAATCCTGCTTACCGTCTCTAGAAAAACCCGCGCTATCACTCTCCACTCTAAAGATCTGGAGATAGAAACAGCAGCCGTATTGATTGGAAGAGATAAAGTATTTTCTAAGATTTCTTATAACGAAAAAAGGGAAACAGCTACTTTTAATTTTTCAAAACTCATCCCTAAAGGAAAACTAAAACTCATTATCGTGTTTACAGGAGTGTTGAATGATAAAATGCGTGGATTTTACCGCAGCCAGTATAATGTAGGGCAAAAAGAATATCACATGGCTACGACCCAATTTGAGGCCACTGATGCCCGTAGGGCCTTCCCTTGTTTTGACGAACCGGCGCACAAATCCGTATTCCATGTTTCTTTAATTGTAGAGAAAGGCAAGACAGCAATTTCCAACACTTTGCCTGTTTCGGTTCTGGAACACGAGGCGGGATATGAAATTATAAAATTCTCGCCTACGCCTAAAATGTCCACTTATCTTTTGGCATTTATCGTGGGTGATTTCGAATATATTGAAAAGAAATCTAATGGGGGTGTGATCGTGCGTGTTTACACAACTCCCGGAAAAAAACATCAGGCGAATTTCGCTCTGTCTTGCGCAGTGAAAACACTAGAATTTTATGAAAAGTATTTTGACATTCCGTATCCGCTTGAAACACTGGATATGATAGCCATTCCGGACTTCACTTCCGGCGCAATGGAAAACTGGGGCGCCATTACTTACCGCGAGAGTGCCCTACTGGTAGATCCCCTCCATTCTTCCATCCACAACAAGCAGTGGGTAGCGCTTGTCATCGCGCACGAAATCGCCCACCAATGGTTCGGTAATCTAGTAACCATGGAGTGGTGGACACACCTGTGGTTAAACGAGGGTTTCGCTTCATATATAGAATATCTGGCGATAGATAAACTTTTTCCAAAATGGGACATCTGGACGCAATTTTCCAACAACGAACAGGGCTCCGGGCTCCGGCTGGACTCGCTTCTAAATACTCACCCTATTGAAATACCGGTGCATCATCCGAGCGAGATAGGAGAAATATTTGATGAAGTGTCATATTCCAAGGGCGCCTCAATCATCCGCATGCTGGCTGGATACTTGGGTGAAAGGGACTTCCGCGACGGCCTGCGATATTATTTGAAAAAGCATAGTTATAAAAATACGGAGACAGTTCACCTCTGGCAAGCATTTGAAAAGGTCTCGAAGAAAAAAGTCGAGCAGATGATGCGGACTTGGACGAGCCGACCCGGCTATCCAGTGCTGGAAGCCAAACTCCTAAATAATAAATTATTCTTGTCTCAAAGCAGATTTTTTGCAAGCCCTGCATCTAAACAAAAAGCCAAAGATAAAACAATCTGGCAAATACCAGTATCAATAGAAGACAAAAAGGGTCCTTGGGCAAAAATAAATATTGGTGAGACAGGATTCTTCAGAACGGCTTATTCAAAGGAACTACTGGAGAAACTATACGCCCCAGTCAAAGGGAAAATTTTAGAAGCTAGCGACCGGCTCGGTATTGTGCGGGATTTGTTTGCTCTATCAGAGGCAGGCACCATCCCCACGACCGATGCTTTGGACTTTTTATCTGCTTATAAAAGTGAGGACAATTATATGGTTTGGGTAGAAATTGCCACTGGCCTAAGTAAAATTGAACAACTTGTAACCAAAACACCGATGGAAGAAGATTTTAAAAAATTCATGCATGACTTGTTTTCGCCGCTGGCTCTGCGTTTTGGCTGGAATAAAAAGAAAAAGGAATTGCATAGCGCCACACTTCTGCGACCACTTGTACTTTCCCGGGCCGGACTTGCCGGAAATAAAAAAATAATAAAAGAGGCAAAAGAGAAATTCGCACTCTTGCAAAGGGGCGGCTCCGTCTCCCCTGATGTACGTTCTAGTGTCTATACAATCCTCGCGCGACACGGCGGAACGAAAGAATACAAAATTTTAATAAAAAAATATAAAAAAGAAACACTGCACGAAGAAAAAAATCGCATTGGCAACGCCTTGGGATTTTTTCCAAATCCTAAAATTCTTGCATTTGTCTGTAAATTCTCTCTAAGCAAGGACGTACGCATGCAGGACACCATTGGCATCATCTCCTCCGTGGGAACAAATCCTGCCGGCCGGGATGTCTGGTGGAATTTCGTGAAAAAGAATTGGAAATTGCTCGTCTCTCGCTACGGCGACGGCGGGCATACTCTGGCGCGACTAGTAAAAGCAATAAGCGGAAGCCCGGAGGCAAAACATTTGTTTTCCTTTAAAAAGTTTTTCAAAACGCGCGACGCCCCCGGCGCCAAGCGTTCTATAGAACAAGTCCTGGAGCGCCTCGAAGGCAACATCTTGTGGCTAAAACGTGACAAAAAACTTATCCACACCTTCCTGTCTACTTTACTTGACTAAAGTTGTGAATTCTAGCATATGCTAAAATTCACGACACTAAAACTCATGAGTTAACTACTGAGTTATCCACACCCCCTTGTTACTTTAGTTGACTAAAGTACTTTAGTTTGCTAAAGTAGGGGTACCTGTCCCGTACTAAATTTTTGATTACGGGACATAACAATAAACATTATTAGTTAAAATTTTAGTACTGGGATGAGTAAAGGGATGAATAAAAACACAACGATAAAAACAGTTCGGCTGATTCAGGAAATTGGCCCTAAAATGGACTGGAATACCAGAGAAACCAAGCAACTAATTGCTGGGATTTTAGAGCTTAAAAACAGCGATGAGGCGAAACGGTTTTTGCGTGACCTTATGACTCCGCAAGAAATAAAAGAATTCGCCAATCGCCTGGAGGCTGCTTCCCTGCTCTCATCCCTAACGCAATACAATTTCATTACGAAAAGAACTGGCTTGTCCTCTGCCACGATTGCTCGCATTGCCAAATGGCTCAACGGCAGCTTGGGCGGCTACCGCTTAATTCTTAATCGTTTAAATCACCATCACAACCATTCCAAACTTAGGAAAGGGTTGTCTTTGAGCTCGTAAAATATTTTTGTTTGAAGTTAACCCCTCCCTAGGTTTTACCTAGGGAGGGGTTTTGCGTTGTGGCGCAAAACTTAGTCAACTTTGTTCTTTGAGAGGGAGAGGCAGATGTCAAGAAAACTGCAAATCGGAGTGATGGGAAGCGCGGCAGATCTGAACTACTCGGAAACCGTAGCCATCTTGGCCGAAGAAGTCGGTCGCGAGTTGGCCCTTCAAAACTGCACCGTCGTTTTTGGGGCCGAGAAAGATTACGATTCGCTCTCGACGGCCGCTGGTCGCGGCGCGCGTAGCGCCGGAGGTCTCACAATCGGCATCACATACGGCAAGGGTCTGGTGGTTTTTGACGAAGCCGATGTGGTGGTGACGTGCGGCGCAGAGCGCGGCGGTCCGCGCGAGTCCGTTCTGGTTCTTTCCTGTGATGCGATCATCTGCATCTCCGGAGATAGCGGAACGCTCACCGAGATGTTGGTCGCCTACCAATCCAACATTCCCATCATCGCCTTGACCGGCACGGGCGGATGGAGTGATAAGATAGCCGGACAGTTCTTCGACGCTCGCAAACGGCAACACAATATAAGCCCAAAAATGCTTGACTTTTGACTTGAAACATGCTATACTACAAGGATATAGCGTTCTTTGAATATTTTAGGTTTTTTGGAGCCAGGCAATTAGGTTGCCTTAAAAAAGTTGCTTAATCGTCTGGTTCAGTCGGCCACGACCCCGAAAGAAGCCGTAGCTTTGGCTTTGAAAGCAGTGGAAAGGAAATGAAGCCAATTGACATCGTCGTCCCGGACGGCTCGATGCAAGAAGTCGTCATGGGTCTGTTCGCGAAAGCGGGCATGCCCATCACCATCGAGAAGAAGCGCACCAAGGAAGGCAAAGTCGGCGTTCCTTGGATCAAACGGGTCGCCTTTCAGCGACCGCAGGAAATTCCGCACTATCTTCACAGGGGGCACTTTGACATCGCAATCTGTGGAGAGGACTGGCTCGCAAATTGGGGCTACAAATTCCCCATCTTACTAAAGCTGCCCATCGGTCGCAGCGGAAACAAGCTAGTCAAAGTCGTCTTGGCGGTAAGTCAGACCAGTGGCATCAGCCGGGTCGAAGACCTGCCTCTAGGCGCAGAGGTGGCCACCGAGTACGTCCAGCTTGTCGAGAAGTTCTTCAAAGAGCGGGGTCGTACAGACATCCGTGTCCTGCCGTCATTTGGCAACACGGAACACAAGATCGCTTTCGGTGCGACGGCGATCGTCGACGTAAGCGAAAGTGGAGACTCTATCGGAGAGAACCAACTTGAAGCCATCGACATGGTCATGGAATCTCACACCGTGATCGTGGCGAACGAGGATTCACTGGCGGAGAAGGAGAAGCGACCGTACATCGACTGCTTCGTGCGACTCATTCGCGGCGCGTACCAGGCCTCGCAATATGTGATGGTTATTGCGAACGTCCCAACGAACGCAGTGGAAGAAGCTAGCCGAATCTTGGGAGGATTGAAGGGGGCATCTCGTTCCCCTCTTGCCGTTCCGGATTGGTTCGCGCTTCAGTCCATCGTCCGACGCGAAGACGAACAGACGGTGATTTTCAAACTCCTGCAAATCGGAGTCACTGACATCATCGTGAACCGCGACATCCCGCTCATCATGACTTAAGATAACGCTTGCTATCTACAGGCCGAGAGTCCTGATCAACTCTCATAAAGCCAGCAACACTCTGAAAGGAAAATGTTCGCTGGCTTTTTATTTTCTAAATACTTCATTTCTTGCTACTTTAGTTGACTAAAGTAATTTAGTTTAATAAAGTAAATATAATGTGTTGTTATTTTGTGCATATGCATAAATTAACAACATAATTTTATTTCCGTTTTTCAAAAACTTAATTGTGCGCATCCACTTTTGCCGCGACGATGAAGTCATTCTCGG
>Ga0155296_104_pt1 | contig 10040 bp, 9 predicted proteins | sample RifCSPhighO2_02_FD_106264 | JGI IMG/M metagenome (GOLD analysis project Ga0155296, IMG submission 106264) | Candidatus Nomurabacteria bacterium RIFCSPHIGHO2_02_FULL_42_19
GAAAGCCAGTCGCCCTTGTACATACCCGAAGCCAATGTTCCCAACTGTATTTAGAGTATCAGGTAGAGTAAACGAACCCTGATGAATTAGATCAGCTTGCTGTATTAGGCGTGTTGGTAGCGCCTGCGCTTCGGTCGTTTGGACCCCCAAGCCAAAATCAGGGTTATAAGTTAAATTTATTTGATTAGTTATGAAAAAGACCGCAATAACAGATATTGATATAAAAGTTGCCCAGTGCACGTGAGGGTGCTTGGGGTGATTATGCCAGTCCTCGTAGGATTGTTTAAGACCCATAGAAGTTTATAAAAAAATAACGATAAGTTTAACGCCTAAATTATATCATTTACCACGTCTTAAGCCAATTATTGTTAAGAACGGAAAAGTCAATGGAGTTCACAATGCCGTCATTGTTCAAGTCGGAAGCGGCGTCAGCGGTGAACCATTTACTGTTCATAATAGACCAGTCCAGAGAGTTTACTATGTGGTCATTGTTAATATCTCCGGCAATAGGAACTGGAGTGGGCGTTGGGGTTGGGGTTGGGGTTGGGGAACCGCTTAAATTCAGTTGAAAGACCTTAATTACTGGTTTGACACCATCTTGGAATCCTTCAGAGATATATATCTTTTGAGTAGCGGGATCATACGCAGCTCCAACTATGCGCGGGCTGACATTCGGTATTTGCCACGTTGCGTAGGGTACAATTTCCCAGTGTTGCTTCTGGCCGTTCTTTACTGTCAACAAATCATTGGCGTCGTAGGCCCAGACCATAGAATGATTCCCATTATCGCAGACTACTCCGCCGGGTTGATAACTAGCGCTATCACAGAGGTAGCCAAAGAAGAGCACGCTTCTACTACCTTCTGGAAATACAAGGCCCATGACATCAGTACCCATTTTGTAGAGAGAGTTTGGATTAGTACCATCATTCCAACTACCAAGTGTTGGGTGATTAGTGTCATATGCCAGTAACAAAGTGGCCGGAACAGGATTTACAGTTCCTATATTAGAGGGGTTATAGACGGAAGCTGCAGGTCCCCAGGATTGGACACCAGCAATGGCTGCACAACAACCACCAGTTAAGACAGGTCCGCCGAGAAGTGATTGCCATGCTTGAGGGATATGTGCCTGATAGTGTGAGACCCATCCTGGATAAGTAGAGCCGACCTTGACCGGGCCAGTGGCTGTCCCTGATGTTAAGCTCGTAGATGGTCTAGCAAAGTGTGAGAGAACATAACTCACATTGCCATCGTAGTATGACCAGCCGGCAAAATAAAATTTATTGTTGTAAGTCAGTAATGCTCCGGATTTTGCATTGACGCCTGAACTTGAACTGATTAGATTCATTTTTCCATTGGAAGCTTCAGCTAAAGGTTGGATAACAGAAGCTGTTCCACCAAGCGCGGGGATACTTATTTCACCAATCCATTGGTACCAGTCATGACCCACTAAGAATAATGAGTTATTGGCTGGGTTATATGTCGGGACAGTTCCGCCGTAAGCATATCCGGCGCCGCTGTGAGTTACGTCCGGATCATCAGGCACTTTGAATGAACCAAGATATGTCATGCTGTTTGACTGCAAGAGTGGTTGAGTGGTGGGAACAGGTGTCGGGGTAGGAGTTGGAGTGGGGGTAGGGGTTGGTGGTGGTGGAGAAGTAGGAGTACCACTGATTGTGAAGACGTGGATTCGCGGCTTGGTACCATCGCCCATATTCTCCGTCACGAATATCCTGTTAGTCGCGGGGTCAACGGCTACGCCACCAATGCCAGACGCTGTCACGTTCGGCAACCGGAAGGTGGATGTCGGTCGCACCGATCCGATAGCTTTTGTACCGGCCTTAACCGCGAGCAAGTCGTTCACATCATAAGCCCAAACATACGGTTCAATGTTCGGAGCCGTGGGACCGCCTCCCGAAATGTAGGAGCAAGGGCCTTTGCCATGTCGGCCCATGAAAAGAATCGTGCGTGTGCCGGACGGCAGAACCGCGCCATTAATCTGTGTCGTACCGTTGTAAATGTCGCTTAACGTAACGGTGTCGCAATACGGCCAGGGTACGGTCGTGGCGTCGTAGTGCAATAGTCGCGTGGCGGGAGTGGGATTCGTCGCATTAAGAAGTTGTGTTGGATTCACTAGCGCGATTGATGGCCCCCAACTCCAGAGACCTGCGATAGCATGCGGACTGGCACCATTGAGAAGTGTACCACCGAAAGATGATTGCCATTCGGACGGGATCGGTGCGAAGAAGCCCGCGTGGACACCCGCGTAACCTGTACCAACTTTGAACGGCCCGACGAGAGTGCCGGCGGCCGAGAGATTGGTGGACCGAACGAAGTGAGAACTGTTGGCAGTACCACTGCCGTCGTAGTATGAGAAGGCAGTTACTATTAACTTATTTCCTTCAACCCACAATCCACCAACTTTTTTCGAGTTTGGATCATTCGGGTTAATCTGGGTTATTCGCCCTTCTAGTGCATCTCGCGGTTGTTGAAGTTCGGTCGCCTGTCCACCGAGAGCTGGGATAGAAATTTCCCCGACGGTCTGCGTCCAGTCGTGACAAACGATAAATAATGAGTTGTTGGTGGGGTTGTAGGCGATCTCTCCGTTCGTCCACTCACAATACTGCCCGTTGTTGACATCGCGCATTGAGGGGATGGTGAAGCTACCCTGATGCACGAGATCACCAGCTGTCAGAATACGTGTTGGTAAGGTCTGTGCCTCACTTTCTTGAATACCTATACCAAAGTCAGGGTTATAAGTTAAATTTATTTGATTAATTATTAAAAAGGTCGCGATTAAAGATACTGAAACGAAAGTCGCCCAGTGCGCGTGAGGATGTTTAGGGTTATTATGCCAGTCCTCGTAGGATTGCCTTAAGCTCATGAAAATTTATAAATTTAGTCGTTTCTGGCGGAAAGTTATTGATAAATTTAATTATTTGAATTATATCATTCTACGGCAAAGTTATGCTGTTGATAACCACCGGGCTCTTGGGCCGGTCATTTTCATCAGTGGCTGTATTTTCAATGCTCATAATCGTATCCATGCCCGCCGTCACCCGACCAAAAACGGTGTGTTTTCCATCTAGAAAGTTATTTGAAGCAACGTTAATAAAGAATTGAGAACCGTTGGTGTTCGGACCAGCATTAGCCATGGATATCGTGCCTATGTCGTTCTTATTATTCTTATTCCCTTCGCCTAGTTCGTCGGCAAATTTATAGCCCGGCCCGCCAGTTCCCCACAAATCCATTTTTGACTCATCCTTGGTAAGCGGATCCCCTCCTTGGATCATAAAGCCCTTGATGACTCTGTGAAATTTTGTGCCATCGTAAAATCCTTCTCCTGCAAGCTTCACAAAGTTCGCCACGGTATTCGGCGCTTGCGCCTCAAAGAATTCAATTGTTATATCTCCTTTATTTGTGTGTAATATCGCGGTCATGGATTTTTGTTCAATGTTATTTTCTAGCGCACTTTGACTTACTTGATTATTGTCTCTTGTAAAAAACCAAATACCAACCCCAAGCAAAACAAGCACAATAATATATTTACTCATCTTGGCATTATACATAAAAAGTTTCGGTGAAATAAAGTGGACAAAAAGGAAAAATAGTGTATAATTGAGAGAAAGGAGGGCATATGCTGCTCTCGTTGTTCGTCCAGCGGGTCGGCCGGGAGGTCCGGCGCTTGCAAAATAAGCGCCGAAGGGTGGCGCGAAAAGCACGTTGGAATGATGATCAATACTGGTCGCTCCAGCAAAAAAAGTGCGATGAGGACAACGCTAAGTTGTTGTTCCGGTCGCAAAACACAGGGCGCGGGGACTCATCGTGAGTACCCGCGCCGCACTACTTCTAGTCCTCTTTTTTGTAGAAATGAGCTACTAGCACTATGGTGATCAAAGCAATAAAGGTAGTAAGCGCGAGCATCGGTATTGAAATATATCCTCCAAATTCACGAACCAACTGCTGATAACAAGAAACCCCGGAAGCATCACAAGGCAAGGCAGAACCTTCGCCAAAATAGTAAAAGAAATTTTGATAAACGGAAATCACGAAACCAACGGAAAGCAAAGGCAAGACATATTTTACGATTTTTCTGTCTTTCGCCCAAATTGCAACTCCAAAAATAAAAGGAAGCGGGAGCATAAACACCCTCTGATACCAACATAGATAACAAGGGACAAAACCAACTATTTCTGAATACACCAGAGTAAATAGCGAGGCCATCAGGGAAATGATAAAACCAAGCGTTAAGTAATGCTTATCAATGAAAGCAAGATAAGCATTCTTCTTCGGCCCGATAAAAAGCAGAAACAAAGCAATAGCAGAAAAAACTTGTAGCAAGATTGCGCCACTGCCTAAAAATAAATTAAGATAATGTACGGAATCAGACATAATTACTGAGTTAACTCATGAGTTAATTATTGAGCCGGAAGTTCGCAAGAAGTTTTTTCCGCCAGTTCTGCCAGAGCGATTTCTCCGGTTAAGCGCGAACCATCAGCGAATTCCCAAGTAGGATAACTTTTTACTCCCTTATCTATACAGATTTGTGTTTGACTCTTGCCGTCAGCAGTGGAACATTCAACATAAGACAAAAGCTTGGCGGAAGAACCGAACATTTTTTTCTGCGCCTGACAATGCGGACACCAGAAAGCGCCGTAAAAAGTCGCGCCTTTATCTCCGAGACATTGGGCAAAAGCATCGTATACTCCGGGACCTGGTGGAGGTCGATTTGAGCGGACCAGGGCCGTACTGACAACTCCTAAAACCAGAATACCTATAATTAAAAAGAAAATTTTAACGTTATTCATCCCGTACGAAATAGGACGCGTACGCTTAAGCGTTTTTGTCCTTTTTGTTATTAATAATATATTTAATCAATTTCATAATTTTGTTTATTTTATGCGTCCGCGATTTCGTTCGGGATTATTCAACCTTCAAGGTCCCTTTCATGCCTATGGCACGATGACTGCCTACAGAACAGTAGTACTCAAAGCTACCAACTTTATCGGCGGTAAATTCTAAGACCTCGGTAGTCGGCGACTGGGCTTGCTTGGCGGCTACACCGAACTCGTCAATCTTGAAATCATGAAATCCTCCGGTATTGTTAAAAGTGATTTTTACTCTGTCTCCTTTTTTAACCGTGATTAAAGAAGGGGTGAAAGAAAAGTTCTGGCCGGATACGGTAAATTCTTTTACCCCAAAAACTATCATTTCTTCAACTGGGGGATCTGTACCCAATACTGGCATCATATTTGATACCGGAGATGTCTCCTGATTATTCACACTATCCGTCGCCGGTGCCTCTACCGGACTGCCTTTACCCATAAAAAACACAGCTCCCAATACAATCAGAACCAAAACAATTATTACCACAAAAGTATTTTTCATCCCATTAAAAAATTAAATTAATAAAGCCAACCTTTTACTCAAGTCCGTTAATTTTTTAACGGGACAAGTATAATTTCATTATAGCATAACTCTATTGATATTGTATATAAATTGGCTGGGGATTTAATTTAAGCAAATCCGCGGGAGTCATCAGCACAGTGCCTGGAGTTAAAATATCATTTTTATAAAACAACTTAAAGCCGGTGAATTGTACGGGCTCTTTGTAAATGAATTGCTGGTAAGTATTCTTTTTTTTCGCCGCTCCGCCCCAGCCGTCCATGTGCATGACAATTTCCACTTCCGGCAGGGGTTTTATTTCTTTATAGTTAGTCACCATCTTTTGGGTATAACGATGCACTACCAGAATTTTCGGAGTTAGATTATTTTCTTTGACCAATTTGGCTAAATAATTGGCAGTGAAATTTATATCAGCGCTATCGAGCGTACCCACGACTTTGCCAGGCCTAATTTCGGTTTTCATAGAAAATTCAGGATCCACTCCTAAATGCACGTTCGGCATTTTCAGATATTTTTCCAAGAGCGGCACTTCAATCTGTAAAGTACTGAAGCCGACCTGTAGATCCAAAAAAATGAGGGCATTTATTTTCTCGGCTATTTTAAGTACCTTGTCTATTTCAACGCTTGGCATACGAGCGCGATATTTACCATCCACCCCTGCACTGCCCTGCGCCACAACAGCGATATAGTGTAATGCCGGAATTACCGGAGTACTGGGGTCGGCTGCCTCCCATTTCTTAACTTCTACCTCTAGTCGCGAGAGCATTTCCTCCAGCGGATATTCTCCGAGCACTCCCATTTTGGTTGAATATAAATTCCCATAATAGGCGACAATGCGCTTGAAAGGCAGAATCGCTCCGCCATTCGGATAAACGGTCTTGACTGGCCAGAGGGTCGGCTTGGGCGGAGGAGGCACATTCGGTTTGCTAATCTCAGTGCCTTCCTCGCCTACGCTCGTCGGGAGTGGGGTCGGGAGTGGAGGATTGTTGGCCAATTCATTTAATTTTTTATCATAGGCCACCGTATCAAGCGGAGGAATAACTGGTGCAAATATTTTTTTTACAATACTGTTTAGAGTGTCACCCTTTTTATAAGAAAAAGCGCTGCTGAAAAATTCCGGAAATGAGAAAAAAAGTACCAAAAATGAAAACACCAAAACAGCCGCAAGCCGGAAATGCGGGCTCTGGAAAAATAATTTTAATTTAGGAAAAAATTTATTTTTTATATTCTTCAATAAGATATTTTAAGCGCCGACTGTTTAGTATTAGAATTCTATATAGTTGAAACTGCGGGGGGCAAAGTTGGCCGAAACAGTGGTCGAACTGCCGACAGCCACCGAGCACGTCCCAGTTCCAGAGCAGGTCCCGCTCCAACCCACAAATGTATAGAAGGAGGAACTCGGAGTTGCCGTCAAGGTCACGGTAGTGGGTGAAACATAAGTTACCGAACAAGCAGCGGGTGTGCAACTACCATTAATAGTACCGTCATTACTGCTGATAGTACCCCCAGCGTCTCCAATTACCGTAAGGGTATACGTCGGTAGAGCTGCGTTTACAGTTATAAAAACGGAGGGTGGTGTTTGATCACCAAACCAACCCGGTGGTATGTTGGGCGTATAAAGAGTGTTGTATGCATCATGGACCATCTGCCACAGGAAATTACAATTCATACTAGTTGCACTTGTGGTAGTACAGCCACGTCCTGTGAAAATACTACTTGGAGCAGTGAGGTCAAACGTGAACACTTTAGTAGCGCCTATAGCGACGTCGCTTGTTATGTAATCCCACCATTTACCCCATGGGCCTTCATTTACTGGGGGGCTAGGCTCCAAAAGGCCAATACGGTAGAAAGCATCTGAATCCCAAATAGTAGTACCGGTATTCTTCATGGTAATAGTAACTTGAAATACCTCGTCAACAGTCACACTTGCCGGAACATTTTGCGAGATAAATTCGGCGCCATCTACTGGAGCCGCCGCAAGTCCGAAATTGAGATCAAAGTTGTCCCAACCATCACTGTTTCCGTCTGTATTAACAACAAACCCAGAAATATCATTGTTGGTAGTTGGAGCAGTAAAAGATGAGTTAAAGCGAACAGTGAAAGTGGTAGTGCGTGTATTGCCAGAAACTGTGTTGATACAAGAATCAAGAGAATAGATATATTGGCTACCATAAGAACCTTGAAGAAGTGCATTACCACCACCATTTCCAGTACAAGGGACAGACCATGCTGGCTCAGTTGATGACCAAGTAAAATATCCTCTTGCTTTAGCTTCGGTTCCATCACCATTACTGCCTTGAAAGTTGATCAATGCGTATTCGGAAGAAATTTTAGATCCTCCACCTGGATCAGAACCTGTTACCACAATATTGTATTGCGTAGAATTGTCAGGCACTATGGTAGGAGAGCTGATAGTGACATTGTCAACGGTAGGCGGTGGTGCGGCATTACATACAACAGTCCCGGAAACAGCGGCAGGACTATATACACCATTAGCCATTGCATGAATCCACCAATTATATGATGCCCCCGGAGTGACAGGGACCGTATCGGTAGTAGTGGTGACGAAATAACCATTTATATCGGGAGGGTCACTGATAAACCAACCTCCGTTATCATTTGCCAAAAAGTTCAGATTGATGAGATACGACGTTGCCCCGGCAACTGGATCCCAAGACCGAGTAAGTTGATTACCGGCAGCATTACAAACTGAATTTAAACCAGTGGGAGAGCTAACGCTTTCTGTAACATTTATACCAGCGCCGCTATTGCCTTGGCAGGTCTCACCAAACCACCCATGACCGCCTCCATCATCCACCATCTTCCAGTTAAAGGGATACGTTCCCGTTGTTCCTGGGGCGGTAGCGTTAATGGTAAAGGTTACTTCTTGGTTGGTAACGATTGGCTGGGAAGGAAGAGGTATTCGATTCAACGCCCAGGTCATATTGTCCTGTGGTTGAGACCCGAGTGAATACTCGCCGGTGGCGTTCTCCCAAGTAACACCCCCTGTATTTTTCATAGTGGCTGTTGCGGTAAACGCCTGATTGACTTGAACCGTTGCCGGAGCAGTGATACTGACACAAACCGCATCCGCATTCGCAGCTGTCGAATCAATTGTTATGTCCCTACTATCTTGCACGGTCTGCTCACCCTGGCCAGTAGGACCGCTAGCTGATATATGAACGGTTCCCTGGCCGGAGCCAGCAAGAGCCGTGCAGTTGGCATAAGGATTATACGGATCATCAACCCATGAACAATTAATATCGCCGGTTGTCCAAAAGTCTCTCCCACTCATATACCATTGCCAATTCCAATAAACATCAAAAGTGTCATTTACCGCCACTTGGGTAGGTACACTGGTAAAATTGGCGCTGACTTTTCGGCCCTTTATGATAAGTGGTGGTCCATTACTAACCTGACCGTTAACCGTTATGGGATTGCCGGTGAGGTTCCATTTTGCATCATTAGCATAAAGTTGCATCATAAAATGGTTGTATGCTAGTGAATAGTCATTCGGATTAACATTGAAAAATTCAATCCACACCGAACGAGGCGGCGCGTCATCTATTACATCAATGTTTGTAGTAGCCCAACAGGGACCATTTAACCAAATACCGTTACCATTTAAACACCATTCGGCTCTACCATATCCCTCTCCGATTATTTCTATATACTGGCCGACAGCCATACTACCTAAACCGTATATCTGATGCCCCCCGCTATACTCAACATATTGAAAAGAGGATCCGGGACAATAACCGCTTTCGTTTACACCGCTGACCTCATCAAGGTAGTCGCATAAAATAGCCAGAGAGCTCTGCCAATCCGAAGCATGAACCGTAGTAAAATTACTAAAAAAATAACCGGTCGTAAAAAGTATTGGTATTAAAAATAATATTGCTTTTTTATTTAATGGCATATTATTCGTATATCGGTACATTATAAATTATTTCATTTGCCGTAAATTCCGTCTTGCCATAAATATTTTTCTCGCTTTTGGCGGTAATGCTTATACCGCCGGTATCCTCCGAATCGTGTTTCATGTCCTCTGGAGTAGCTTCCGAATTCTGACGAGGTAATTTTTCTGGATAAAATGCCTCTCCTCTGCCGGCAATGCCATGAGTATAAGCACTCGCCGGGATAACGAAGCCCGATCTAATTATTTTGGTCTTTGGAGAGATAAAAATTTTGACCGATTTAAGCGTTTTATTTTCTTCCGGTTTCTCCGTGGTGGAGAGAATATATACGGCATCGGCTAAAATCTGCCCGTTCTCCACCGACCGAACATTGGCCATAACAGCAAAGGATTCGGGCCCCTGCTTTAACAACCAAGCAACACCAATGGCTAGAATTACTAATGCTAGTAAGGAAAAGAGGAAATATTTAAATTTGGAATGTTCTCCCATGCTTCAATATTATACATCACTTCTGGAAAAATATACATATCATGTGGATAAACCCGTCTAGAATCGGAGCTCCAACGGTTCAAAGTTATTATGCAGTCCGTCCTCACAAGAACATTGGACCAGCTCGTGCGCATGGTTGGCGCAATCCGGCGCCTGGCAGACACCCGGTGCACTGGACACCCCCCTGCATCCCCCGAGACAGATGTAATGTTCTGCCGGTTGTTTTTTTAT
>Ga0155296_102_pt1 | contig 7804 bp, 9 predicted proteins | sample RifCSPhighO2_02_FD_106264 | JGI IMG/M metagenome (GOLD analysis project Ga0155296, IMG submission 106264) | Candidatus Nomurabacteria bacterium RIFCSPHIGHO2_02_FULL_42_19
CTCCGCGTGGCTCAAAAAGTATGGTTCGATTCAAAATTTTAAAGTTCGAACCGACTTTTACGAAATCGCAAGAACGGTTCTTGCGATTTCATCATACATTTGGCATTGATGCTGGATTTTTAGTAAAATAAGTTCGAACTTCGTTTAATAGCCCCACCTTGAAAAAGTTATAATATATTATATAATATATTATAACTTTTTACTTCGTGTGAATTGCCAGATAAATGTCTTCCAGAGCGCGTACTGCGTCGCCGGCGGCGATGTTGTTTTGATGATAGAGCACGTCGGTGCAGTCGCCAGCCGCCCAGATGCCCGAGACGCTCGTTTTTTGGGTTAGTGGATCTATTTTTATTCGGCCATAGTCATCAAGCGGCACTAAGCGCTTCGCAAAGTCCGTATTCGGGATTTGACCCACTTCTACGAAAATACCCGTGACCTTAAGCTCTTTTTTGGCACCAGTAGCATTTTTATATACCAGGCCTTCCACGAATTTATCACCCTTTACTTCTAGAATCTGCACGTTTTTTATCGCAGACATTTTTGGATTTTTCAAGACCTTCTCCACTGTAATCTCATCTGCCCGAAAGGTGTCACTACGATGCAAGAGGGTGACGGACTTGCAATAAGCGAGCAGTTGCGCAGCCGTTTCAAATCCGGCGTTGCCTCCGCCAATCACGGCTACGTCCTGATCGGCGAAAAGGGGGCCGTCGCAAGAAGCGCAGTAGGTAAGCCCTTTATGTTCCAGCCGGTCAGCGCCTTTGGCTTCCAATTTTCTTCGGCCGCTACCGGTCGCTATTAAAATTGTTTTCGCCTCAAATTCACTCCCAGATTCTATTTTTACAGAAAAAATATTTTCTTTTTTTAAAAGTCCGGTTACTTTTTCACCATCCTTTACCTCCAAACTTTCACCCGCATTAGCTAATACATGTTTTTTAAAATTCTCCGCGAATTCTAGGCCGGAGAGGGAAGTTGTCCCAATCCAATTATAGACCTGTTCGGACACGACGCTCTGCCCGCCCCATTCAGTCGTAATGAAGAGCGTCTTTAATCGCTTGCGAGCGGCATACACCGCGGCCGCCGCGCCAGCCGGCCCGCCCCCAATGATTATTAAATCATAAGCCATCCGACTATTATAACAACAAACGAGGAGCAAAAACAAATTTATTTGCTTAATGTCCGAGTGCCGTTGTTATATGGTATTCCATATATACTATTTTTTTCTCCTTAGAAATGCCGGCACAGCGCTCCAGTCATCTTTGTCATCGTCGATGATTACTTCCTCGGTTTCTTTCTTGTCCGTCTTTTTCAAAAAGTCAGCACTGCCCACACTTCGCTCTATAGTATTATGTATTTCCTTTTTTGCCATCGCCGCATTTTCTTCTTTCAATACTGTTCCTCCCGACGCTCCGCCAAAGAGTGTTTTGCGGGGTATTTCGCCGGAAAAACTAGAAGCGATAACGGTAACTTTTATTTCACCTTTCTTTGCTCTCTCATCATGAATCGTACCGAATATTACTTTCGCTTCTTTGTCAATGGACTCGGTAATTACTTTTGCCGCTTCCTGAATTTCATGAATTGTCAGATCGTCACCGCCGGAAATTGCAAAGAGTACTCCTTTGGCGCCATTAATAGAAACCTCAAGAAGAGGAGAGTTGATTGCCTGCAAAGCCGCCTTCTCGGCGCGCTTTTCGCCCGAGGCGGAACCGATACCCATGAGCGCCGAGCCAGCATCCGCCATAATGGCCCTGATATCGGCGAAGTCCACATTGATGATACCTGGAGTAGTGATCAGGTCGGAAATACCCTCTACCGCTTGGCGTAAAACATCATCGGCGTTAGCGAAAGCGGTCCTGAAATTGGTATTTTTGTCCGCTAAATGAATTAATTTATCATTTGGAATGATAATGATGGCATCTACTTCCTTGGCCAAGTCCTCAATTCCCTTTTCAGCGATTTTCATTCGGTGTAGGCCTTCGAAAAGGAACGGCTTGGTCACTACGGCAACAGTAAGGATGCCTTGCTCTTTGGCCGCTCGAGCCACGATTGGAGCCGCGCCAGTGCCAGTGCCCCCGCCCATCCCGCAAGCAATGAAGATCATATCCGCTCCCTTGATCACATCCTGAATTTCGGTTTTTGTTTCTTCTGCCGCTTTTTTACCAATTTCTGGGTCCATACCGGCACCCAAACCCTTGGTAAGATTTTTTCCCATGTGAATTTTCTTTTCTGCCAGGGACTGATGCAGGTCCTGCGTGTCGGTATTCATACAGATGAACGTCACTCCTTTGACTTTGGAATTAATCATATGGTTAATGGCGTTTTTACCAGAGCCACCTATTCCGACGACCATAATGCGAGCGAAACTCTCTATTGCTTGGTTTACTTTTGGCATATCAAACATACTATCACTAGAACAAAAAAAAGCAAATTTTTTCAGTATTCTGTAAATTAAAAATTGCAAATCAAAAATTATTTTCCTACGGCATTAGTTGTTTTATGCTTGATTTTATTGTATTTTTTAGGTCTTTGAACATTCCTCCGAACGAGCTCTTAGCATAGCTATTGCTCTCTCTGCCTCCGACAATGAGTCCTAATGCCGTAAACCAGGATGGGTCGCGTAGTTTGGTTTTCATATTTCCGAAAATTTCCGTTGTGCCGATGGAGGAGGGGAGCCCTAGCTCGGATTTTGCCAGTTCCGGGAGCCCCGGAGTGTTCGCCGCCCCCCCTACGAACACTACTCCCGCCGGCAGGAGCTCCGACCTCTTTATTTTTTTTAAGTGATTGTCTATCAGCTCGAAAATATCGGTAAAGCGCGCTTCTATAATTTCGTCCAACTTTTTCTTAGAATATTCGGGCGAAATATTTCCAAGCTTAAAACTCTCCGCGGTCTCGAGCGGAATCTTTAATCCGAGCGCGATATCATTCGTAATATCTGTTCCGCCAATAGAAAATGTATGAATAGATATCAATCCTCCATTTTCAAAAATAGCCAGGGAAACCGTTTCTGCTCCGATATTTACTAAAGCCGAGCCCACGATTTTTTGTTTTTCCGACAAGGCGATATGACTGCCGGCTACCGGCGCGGGGATCACATCTATGGTCTCCACTCCCGCCTCCGCGATTACCGCTATCAAGTCCTCTAGATGAACGCTTGCATAAGTAGCGAAAAGAGCTTTTATTTCAAGCTTATTTCCGTGCATACCCTCTAGCCGCCCCAATACCTCTTTGCCGTCTAGGCGATGAGAAAGAGGCGCAACCTGGATAATTTTCTTGTTGTTTAAGTTTAAGTTTTCTTCGCAGTCCTGGAGGGCTTTGTTCGTATCTAGATTTGTCACTTCGCCGTCGGCTTTAGAAATAATAGCCACCCCCGACTCTACGTTTCCGCGTAGCGTTACGCCGGAAAGTGAGACAAAGGCCCGTTTGATTTTTATCCCAGAGGATTTCTCTGCCAGCAAAACTGTTTCCTTGACGGATTTAACGGCGAGGTCAAAGTCCGTAACATAGCCGTGTCGCACACCCTCGGTCGGCCGTTCACCTATACCAATAATCTTAGGATTTTTTTCTCCTTTGCCGAACTCTCCCACTACGATTCTGGTCGTTTGCGACCCTATGTCTATGCCGATAGAGATATTTCTCATAATATTTCCCCTGATATTTGGCAAAATAAAAATTCTGCGCTTTATCCATTGTACTACTATGCGTCATCCCTTTCAAATGAAGCATTCCGTGGATAACCAAAAATTCCAAGAATTGTTTGTAAGTTTTATTAAACATCCTCGCTTCTTTTCTAATTACACTGGGAGAGAGCAATATCTCTCCCTCGTTTTTATGCAAAGCGAAAGACAGGACATTGGTTGCCTTGTTTTTCTTCCGATATTTTTTATTCAGCTCTCTTGATTTTTTGGCAGAAATGAAAGCGATAGATAGGGAGTATTTTTTGCCCAAGATATCATCCTTAATTCGCTCATACATATTTATTCTTATTTTATCTTTGTCCAATTTTCGTTCCTATTTTGCCCAACTTGCGAAGCACCTCAATTTCTTTTCTCCTGTCCATTCGCTTCAGCGCACTCTTTTTTATTTTTAGTCGGGACTCCTTGCGAACATTGTAGCGGTTTCCTTTTACTCTATGGATTATTCCGGACTCTTGAATGCGGCGGGAAAAACGACGCAAAACACTCGCATTATTTTCATTTGGATTTTTTTTTACTTCCACCACTGTTTTTGCCATATGCACTACAGATTAGCACATAATTTTTTTATAGCAAGCGCTGATTGACTTTTTTGTAAAAAAAGATAAGATAAATAATCATGCAACAGGTGGCGGATTACATAACTGAAGAAAAAAGAAAGGTACTAGAGAAAGAACTGGCCGACCTAAAAGGAGCCAAAAGAAAAGAAATCTTGGAGAGCTTGGCTTACGCCAAATCATTGGGTGACTTAGCGGAGAACGCGGAATATCATCAGACCAGAGAAGACCAAAGTAAGCTTGAAGAAAGAATCGCCAAGATAGAACAGATTTTACAGTCCTCGCAGGTAGTCACTGGCGGCGGAGGGGATATTGTTGAAATCGGCTCCAAGGTGGTTGTGCGGAAAGAAGGCAAACAAGACAACAAAGAAAAGCAAGAAGAAAAAACATATGTTATAGTAGGAAGTGAGGAAGCCAACATGGCAGAGGGTAAAATCTCCAACCGTTCTCCAATAGGCCTCGCGCTTTTCGGAAAAAAGAAAGGTGACAAAGTTTCTTTCCAGACCCCGAACGGCGTAGTTAATTATAAAATCATCGGCGTTTCTTAATTAAAAATATTCCGCTTCGGCGGTAAATCGAAATGTCTTCAATTGATGAGATCCGGGGACTGCGAATAAAAAAACTTGCACTCTTTAAAAAAAAGGGCGTGAATCCGTATCCCGCGGAGTCCAAAAGGGAGCTTTATCTTAAAGAAGCGATTGATAGTTTTGATGCTTTAGAAAAAGGGGCAAAAGAAGGTAAAATGAAATGGATTGCGGGGCGAATAATGTCCATTCGTGGGCAGGGCGCGATTATTTTCATAACACTCTACGACGGTACCGGAGTATTTCAGGCACTTCTTAAAAAAGATGTTCTGGGTGATGAGAAATTTGATTTTTGGAATGAGGTGGTAGACATTGGCGACTTTGTGGAAGTCCAAGGAAAATTTTTTACTACCAAGAGGGGAGAGAAGACCATAGAAGCACAGGATTGGGTGATGCTCTCCAAAAGTTTACGTCCCTTGCCGGAGAAGTGGCACGGCTTAGTGGATGTGGACGAGCGATTCCGCAAGCGCTACCTGGACATCTTGATGAATCCGGAAATTAAAGATATTTTTATAAAAAAAGAAAAGTTTTGGGATGCTACTAGAAAATTTTTGAAAAAAGAAGGATTTCTTGAAGTAGAGACGCCAACTCTAGAAATTACAACCGGTGGCGCGGAAGCCAAACCCTTTCAAACCCACCACCACGATTTTGACATAGATGTGTATTTACGAATTTCTGTCGGGGAACTTTGGCAGAAGCGGCTCCTCGCGGCTGGTTTTCCGCGGGTCTTTGAAATCGGGCGCTGTTATCGGAACGAAGGTAGCTCGCCGGAGCATACGCAAGAATTTACCAATATGGAATTTTACGCTAGTTACATGGATTATCGACAAGGAATGGAATTTACCGAGAAAATGATCAAGGAAGTGGTGCAAGAATCATTCGGCACGTTAAAATTTGAAACCCACGAAGCGAAAATTAATTTGTCGAAAAAGTGGGAGCGCATTACTTATGTTGATACAATAAAAAAAATGCTCAAGATTGACGTGCTAGAAGCGTCAGAGAAAGAAATGATGAAAAAGCTCGATGAACTCAAAGTAAAATATGAAGGAGTGAACAAAGAGCGCTTGACCGACTCTCTCTGGAAACATTGCCGAAAACAAATTGTCGGGCCGGCTTGGCTTATCGATGTGCCGAAACTCGTCTCGCCGCTTTCCAAAGCCAAACCAGAAAATCCACTACTTACCGAACGAGTCCAACTTATTTTAGCGGGCGCAGAAATGACGAATGGCTTCTCGGAACTTAACGATCCGGTGGACCAGGCGGAGCGTTTTGAAGTTCAGCGCAAACTAATCAAAGCGGGAGACAAAGAAGCGATGATGCCGGACGATGAGTTTGTAGAAATGCTTGAACATGGTATGCCGCCGGCTTTCGGCTTTGCCTATGGCGAACGTCTTTTTGCTTTTCTCGCCGACAAACCCATTCGCGAAACGCAAATGTTTCCCCTAATGCGGCCGAAGTAGGTTGACTGAAGATTTTAATAATGTAATCTAATTATTAGATGGCTGACGGGGATTTTCCTCAGGCCTAAAGGAGTTCTATGCAGGGGAACTATTTCCAGTCATCTTCGGATTACGACGAGTGGCGGAAGACAATCCCATACACCGACGAAGATATTGCAGTCGCCCTTGAATCCTTCGCCAAAGAGCACCCGAGTAGGGTGTTGCAAGCGTCCTATAAGTTGTACGCTGAGCAGGTGCGCGGGGGTAAATTAATGCCTCGCCACTATCACGTCGCTCTTGATGTCCTAATCAAGACCTGTGCTCTGTGCGGCCGGAAGGCATTGTACCGTTATGGGGATTCGGGTCGTTGCTCGGAACATCGACTAGTTATGCCCAAGGACTACAAGTTGGAACAGAAGATGGTGGACAGGAAAAACGCTCTCTTTGGCCAGGAGAAGCTCAGGCGGGAGAAGGGCGATTTTCAACGCAGGGCTCATCACAAAGCCCGCGGACAACGCCATTGAAGTCAAATCACATGCACCGCCGGCGATCGAAATGAGATCGCCGGCGCAGTTGTTTTTATTGTTTTTTATTTGTAATCTCTATTGCAGTTTTTTGCAAAATACTACTATAAACAACTATGCCCCGTTGCGGAACAACGGGGCGCCTTGGTGCACATATAAAAAAAGAACCATTTACTTTCTCGACCCGCCGGCGTCATTCACAGCGGGGTATGCATTGTGACGATTTATGTTGCCTTGAACCAGTACAGCGTCCCAAAAGCAATGCCTACAAGGATGGACAACACTCCGGTGACGGCAGCTGTGAAGTTCTGGCTGCGATTGTCTCCTTCGAAGAGGAGACCGATGGTCGGTTCTCCGACAATCCAAACTCCCACACTGATCATCAGACCTGCCCCAACGCTTTCCAGCACATGCCATTCTGGTAGGCGAACTTCACCGTGAAAAGCCAACCAGATGCCGAGGGCGACGACGACAATTCCAAGACACTGGAAGAGCCGTGTGTGATATTGCATCTCTGATTCAATCCAGGTGGCCGCCATTCCTGCATGGTTCTCCTGTGAAAGGTGAGTCGCCTGGTCTCCCAGGAACATTCCCGCGACCACAAGAATCATGCCGAGTCCGGTATGCCATTGCCGCGTGAAGATCGAGCTTGCCAACGCAACGAGTGCGATGACCCATGTGTATGCCCGCACGTGGCCGGGAATTTGACTGAGCATGTCGCTTTCCTCCGTCTTTATTTCTAACACAAAAATTAAAATAAACAAAGGTCTTTGCGCGCGAGATTAATAATGATAATATTGCAATGAATTAGCAACGGTGGTGAACCACCAGGAAGGAGTAGGTGAAATGAGAGGGAATCCATCTCATCCGCTGTGGAAAGCTCGGGATGCGTCCCTACTGGGTGTCAAACCCACGGTTCGAAATCTCGAGCGGCTGGCCAAACTCATGGAGAGCCAGCCGCAGAAGAAGCGCAAGAAAAAGACCTAAAAAGGTCTTCGTCCAGGACGGGCG